>Ga0137409_10000273_pt1 | contig 54608 bp, 38 predicted proteins | sample CZODoug1_16funga_FD_122059 | JGI IMG/M metagenome (GOLD analysis project Ga0137409, IMG submission 122059) | Vadose zone soil fungal communities from Angelo Coast Range Reserve, California, USA - CZODoug1_16fungal (Hybrid Assembly) | ecosystem: Environmental > Terrestrial > Soil > Vadose zone... | reverse complement strand
GCTGCGGGCTCTAAGATCCAGGCCGCGATTGATGCTGCCAAGCCGGGCGATCTCATCATCGTCCCGCCGGGCACCTACCACGAACTGTTGGTCATGTGGAAGCCCGTCCGCCTCCAAGGTGTCGGTGCGGCCTCTGTCGTCATCGATGCCAGCACCTTCCCCTCGGGCCTCCTCCTGAACCCGTGGCGCAAGCGTATCGTCTGTCTGTTCGGACTCGGTGAGGACGGCAGGCACGAGTCGTGGAATGCAGGCTGCGCCTCCGCCGCAAACGGCTGGGCCGGAAATACATTCGGCTTCAGAGCAACGACTTCCAACCCACAGATCGATCGCTTGCCTCTGGAAGCCACTGTCGGCTGGGATGCTTCGCTGAACGGCAACCTGGCGGAACAGCTCCAGGAACCGTCCCTGATGGGTGCCTATGAAGGAGCCGGAATTACCGTGCTCGCCAAGGGCGTCTTGTTCCCCAACAACAACAGCGAGTTCGCGGCCGATACTTTCCCGACGCCTACAAGTCTGTTGACGAACGCCACGGGCAGCAACGCGGGCCGCGGTTGCAACAATTCGGGCACCAACCCGTTCCCCAGCAACTTCCAGTGCAACCCGTCGCGCATTGACGGCTTGTCGATCACCAATAGCTCGCAAGGCGGCGGCGGTATCTTCGTCCATGCCTGGGCGCACAACCTGGAAATTGCCAACAACCGCATTTACAACAACCAGGGAACTCTGGCTGGCGGCGTCACGATCGGCCAAGGCGAGCACCCCGATGGCTACGTGCAGGGAGGTGCCGTTGCGAATCCGGATCCGGGTTCCTGCCAGACCAGCAGCACGACGAACCTGCAATTGCCTTACTGCTTCGACCGGTTCGTCAACGTTCACCACAACTGGATCTCGCAGAACTCGTCCGAAGGCGATGAACTGTTCTCAGCGACTCCGACAGGAGCAGGCGGCGTAGCCTTCTGTTCCGGTGCCGATAACTACCAGTTCAACTACAACTGGGTTTGCGGCAACTTGAGCACTGGCGACGGCGCTGGCGTCTCCCACGTTGGCTTCATCTGGGATGGCGACATCGAGCACAACACCATCATCTTCAACCAGGGGACCAACCCAACCACGCCCAGCAACGGTGGCGGCATCCTCGTCATGAGCGCTCCGGACACGGATCCTACGTGCCCCGGCGAGCCTGATGCGGACTGCTCCCACGCCTACGGCGCGGTCGGCGACGGTATCGGTCGCAACCTGAAGATCAACGCCAACCTCATCCTCGGCAACGCAGCGGAAGCCGGTGCTGGCGGCGGCGTGCGCTTCCAGGGTGTCAATGGCCAGGACGTGGCTACCTTCCCGGCAAACCCGTCGCGCTGGTACACCGTGTCCTTCACCAACAACATCGTTGCCAACAACGTCGCAGGCTGGGACGGTGGCGGCGTATCGCTCCAGGACTCCATCGGCGTCAACATGATCAACAACACGATCATCAACAACGACGCGACGGCTTCGTCCGGAACCCTCTTCGGAGCCTTCTACGCTCCGCAGGCTGGTTCCCCAACCCCGTGCCCGAAGGACGCTCAGGGTGGAAACATCCCATGCTATCCGCTGACCAGCCGTCAGCCGGCTGGCGTATCCGGTGCCGCCCACTCGAGTGAATTCCTCACGGCCTTGGCTCCCATCACCACCGTCAACTGCCCCACGGGTCACGGTAATGGTGGAACCGGCACGGGAGGCCTTACGAATGGCGCTTGCAGAAGGGCCTCTTACCCGATTCTGTACAACGACGTGATCTGGCAGAACCGAGCCTTCAACGTCGTCGTGACGAATCCGGCAGCTGGTGCCTTGCAGTCGACAGTCGCCTTGGTTCCGTCGTTCAACCAGACCTTCACCGGTCAGTGCTTCAGCTCGCCAAGCACCTACTGGGATCTGGGTCTGCGTGGCGACACCAGCCCGACCACCCATGAATCGGGTGTCACCTATGACCCGAAGGGCTCCATCCTCAGCAGCACCACCGGGTATCCGGGTGGAGGCGCAGGCTTCAAGGCCAACTCCGCCAGCGATCCCACCGTCGTCGCCCAGTACTGCAACGGCTCCAAGCGTCCGCCTGAGGCTGTCTGCAAAGACAACAACACCGGCGCTGTCATCCCTTGCGGCTTCAGCGTGCCTCCGGGAACCAACGAAACCAACGTGCCCAACCCGATCTTCAGTCTGACGGCGGGTGCGACGGTGGACGAAGGCAACAACTGGGTCAACATCAGCTGGGGTCCGCTGGCTCAGACCGTTCCGTGGCGGACTGCTGCCAACGGCGGCACTCAGCTGGCTGACTACGGGCTCTCGGCGGCTTCGGTAGCGGCGATTGACCAAATCACCACAGCCAACTCGAACACGACTTACACTGCGGCACCGCCGGATGACTTCTTCGGCACCGCGCGTAAGACCGCAGCCAACCCCGCAGTTGACATCGGAGCGGTGGAGTTCACCGGTTCCGCTACCTCTGCGGCGGTCGCTAGCGTCACAGGTGGGCCGTTGACGTTCCCAACAACGGCGGTCGGTTCCACCAGCGCTACTCAGAACCTGACCTTGCACAACACCGGTACCGCAACCTTGACAGCCATTAACGTGGCGCCCTCGGCTCAATTCGTCCGCGTCAATACGGGTACCTTCCCGGCAGCCGCACCGAACTGCGGCGTTACTCTGGCTGCGGCCACAGATTGCACCGTCAAGGTGGCGTTCGCGCCCACCGCGGCCGGTGCGGCAACTGGCACCGCTACCTTCACCGCCAGCGTCACGGTAACGGGTTCGCCGGTAGCGCTCTCGGGCAACGCCTTCAGCCCAGGAGCACTGACCTTCGCGCTCGCCTCTCCGATACCGACAGGCGTAACGTTTGGGCCGGTTCTTGGAGTTCCGTCCGTGCAGTTCGGCGTTCGGGCGGCGTTGTCGAGCACGGTGGCTCACGTTAGCGTGACCAACACGGGCGGCGCGCCGGTGGTCTTCACCAGCGTCACCTTCAATCAACTGGTCGGGACCAACTTCACCCAGACCAACAACTGTCCGATCGGAGGTACTGGATTGGCCGTGGCAGCATTCTGCACGGTCGACATTACCTTCAACGCACCGGCGGGTCTCCCACCGATCCTCCCGCGCGCTGCGGTCGCTACCTTCACCGACAACGGCCTGAATAGCCCACAATTCCTGGGCGCCACGGGTCGATAACCAAGCGTTCCAAGTGCTGCTCGCGGGAAACTCCCGCGAGCAGCATAGTTTTCTTCAACCACGCAGTTGTTACCTCGTAGTCGAACGCAGCAGTAAAGACTTCAAAGGTTTGCTTGCGGTTCCCCCCTCTTCAAACCCTCCCCCGGAACGAACTGAGCTACACGGCAGGAACCAGTCAGAACAGGCGCAGCTCGCTACGCTTTTCGCGAGTTCGCCTGTCCTAACTGATCCCGCCGTGGAAATGAAACGCTGGTCATGCGCCCTTGGTTACTTTCGTGCCATTGCGAGCCGGATGGGCCGGATGCAAAGGTATTGAAAGTATTCGCCGGATCATCGGGGCGGCCTGCGTTGCAACGGGGTCGAGTGGTCTAAATCAGGTCGATAAGTTCTAAAGGAGAACCTCAAAATGAAGGCACTTTTTGGCAAGTGTGCAATGATCCTGGTGTTGTTCGCGGCGCCGGTGCTGGCGGACAGCGTAAACACCAACTTTAGCTTTACGAATCAAGGCAACGTGTCCGGCGATCTGGCCACCGGAGCCGTAGTCACGAACGTCGACACGGTCACCTCCGCGGAAGGCCTACTTGGGCCCGGAGCTGTCGGTACCCTCACCATCAAGACTGGCGCCCTCACGGGCAGCGTCAGCGCTGGCGGCACCTTCACGGCTGGCATGTTCAATTTCGTCTCCAAAAATGCGACCGTATTTGGCGGGCCCTTGAAAGGGACCTGGACCAAGCTGCCCAGCGGCCAGTACCAGTTGGCGGGTCAATTCTCCGGCATCCGCAGCGGTATGAAGTACACCGGCACGACCACCCAGCAGTTCGCCTTGACCAACGGTCACTACGTCGCGGTCTCGGGAACCACGACCATCAACGTTACCCGCTAACGCCAACGCACTAAGCATAGGGATGGGTCGGCAACCTCTGACGCGGCCGTAAGCGCGCAGTTCGGCTGCCGGCCCATAACCTTTTCTCCGCTCAAGCGCATGACACCAACGTCACCTTCGGGCCAATCCCAGGCTGGGTCAAACCTGCTAGAATCAGAACTTCAGCTGCCCGAATTAAGGTGCAAGAACGCCCTAATCGAGCGCCTGATTTCTTGCAGCAGAATCGCTTTAAGCGGGGACCATGGTGATGCTAAGAAAACTTCAATCCAGCACAAAGCCGGCGCTGGGCATGCTTGTTCTCGTCGGCTGTCTCACTATCTCCGTCGCGTCCGCACAAACGGCTCCTCCTGCCACTTCCCCTAGGACCGCCATTCCTGCCGCCAACGCCGGCGCAGCCAAGGCCACTCGCTTCCGCTCCACTCAGCTCCCCAAGAGCGCGCGTGAATACTACGGCCTGGTTTGGGGCGTCGATGACCTTTCGATAAAATCGGTCGAATCCGGAGAGATCATCCGCTTCAGCTACCGCGTCCTCGACCCGGCCAAGGCTAAGGTTCTCAATAACAAGAAAAATGAACCTGCCCTCCTTGATCCTCAGGCCGGTGTCAGCCTCGTTGTCCCGTCTTTGGAAAAGGTCGGTCAACTCCGTCAAAGCAGCACCCCGGAAGCCGGGAAAGTATATTGGATGGCTTTCTCCAACAAAGGCCGCAAGGTGAAACCCGGGCACCGGGTCAGTGTCGTCATTGGTACCTTTAAGGCCGAGGGCCTTCCCGTCCAGTAACATTCTGGCAGTCCTCCCCCTACAATTTATGCATCCGAGAGTATAGGAGCGATCACCAATGTCCCGAAAAACGGCGATAGTCGTCAGTCTGTTGGCCTTAACCATGTCCTTTGCCTTTGCTGTGGATGCGCCCACCACAGCGGCCAATCTCACAGCGGAACAAGTAGTGGAAAAGAATATTGCCGCTCGCGGCGGCCTCCAGGTCTGGCGCGGGGTCCAGACTCTGTCGATGAGCGGCAAGATGGACGCAGGCGGCAACGAACAGTCCGCTGCTACTCTGCGCGTTCCCGGAGCGGTCGCCAGTGCCTCCGTGCCCAAGATTCGTCCCGCGGAACAGGTCCAGCTACCCTTTCGCATGGAACTGAAACGTCCCCGCAAGACGCGCCTGGAGTTGGACTTTAAAAGCCAGACCGCAGTCCAGGTTTACGACGGGACCAACGGCTGGAGGCTGCGCCCCTTCCTCAACCGCCATGAAGTCGAGCCCTACAATCCCGATCAGTTGAAAGAGGCCGCGCGCCAGGCCGATTTGGACGGTCCCCTAGTCGACTACGCCGCCAAAGGCACCAAGATCGAGATGGAAGGCGTCGAGAAGGTGGGCGGCAAAGACAACTACCGCCTCAAACTCACCTTCAAGAACGGTGAGTCCCAGAAGCTGTGGATCAACTCCCAAACCTTCCTCGAAACCAAGATCGAAGGCACGCCCCGCCGCTTGGATGGAAAGATGCACAACGTCGAGATCTACTATCGTGACTTCAGGGGAGAAAGCGGTCTCATGATGCCCCATCTCATGGAAACAGTGACGCAGGGAGTCAAGCAAACCGAAAAGATCGAGATTCTGAAGATCACAGTGAACCCGAAGCTGGATGATACCCGCTTCGCGAAGCTGCAATAGCGGGCTTCATAAAAGGCTTTCCTCGCATGACCTCGATAACAAATTTGAAGCTCGCTGCTTGCGGCGCCTTCCTCTCTCTCGCTTTGCTCTCAACCGTTCAGTCCGCGCTGGCGCAGGCGGGAGAGACCGCCACACCGGCACCCGCCGCACAAACTCCGGCCACACCAGCTCCTGCAAGCCCCGCCGCGGACACTTCTGCGCCTGCGACACCCGCCTCTGCCACACCTGCCGCGGACACATCAGCCCCGGTCGCTCCGCGGCACCATGCTTCGGCTCGTAGCCAACGCCTCACTCTCGACGACCGAATCGCCGTGCTGAGCAAGAACTTGGAACTAACCGAGGCGCAGCGCAACGCCGTCAAAAAGATCTTGGTGCTGCGTCAGGAGCAGACGCTGCGCATTCGTAATTCGGAAGCGCCGGGGAACGTTCGCATCGGCCAGTTCCGTGCTCTTCAGGATCAGACCGTCAACCAGATCCGCGCCATACTTACGGACGAGCAGAAGAAGAAGTATGATCCCCTCATATTGCGAAATATACCGAAGCCCGATCAGCCGCAACGCAGTCTCGAGGATTGGATCAAGGCCACCACGCCGTCCCTGGAGCATTGATTACGCCTCCAGTTCCCGCAACTGACGGAATCGGAACATTAAAATCAAGGACAAAGCATGAATCGTAAAGTCACCAGTCTTCTAGCAGCAATCGTACTGACCTCGATTCCGGTTCCGGGCCGGGCGCAGGACTTCTCCGCTGATGTCATTTACGTCGTTCCCTCCAGTTCCACGCCCGCCGCTGCGCCTGCCGCCAAAGCTGTTACTGCCAAAGCTGCGCCTGCCAAAGCTGCGCCTGCCACCAAAGCTGCGCCTGCCACTAAGGCCGTGCCTGCCGCTGCGCCGCCCGCCCTCCATTCACCCTCCCGGCTGTATGTGAGCAAGAACAAAATCCGACTCGAGACGCTCGGAATCACGGGCACCGTTCTGATCGTGAACTGGGAGGAGCACTCCGTGATCGCCCTGTTCCCTCCGAAAAAGGAGTACCAGCCCTTGAGCTCCGGGCCTCCACAATATTTTCACGTGGAGGATCCGGAAAACGCCTGCCCCGACTGGCAGAAGGTGTCGGAGCGCAAACTTGATTGCGAAAAGGTAGGCCATGAAGTCGTCGACGGCCGCGATACCGTGAAGTACAAAAACAAAGCCGCCACCCCCGCCGCTCCCCTCGCCGCCGTCTGGATCGATCCCAGCCTCAACTTTGTGGCCAAGTGGGAAGATTCCAGCGCTGCCGCTGAACTCCGCAACATCAACAAGCAGGAAAAGTTGTCGAGCGCCCTGTTCGAGGTTCCAAAGGGATACGAACAGATGAGGCCGAAAAAGAAAGCCCCAAAGGGCCCAGGCAAGTAGCTTGGCTTCCACTGCCCGATGCGATATCTGTTCGTAAGTTTAACTAAATAAATCGGTTAGGCCGAAACGGGCCATGCCATCGGCCGCTCTCGCAAACTTTTACCGAAAATGTGCTAATCTTTTGCGTAGAGCAGGTGCCCAAAGTAATCCGGCGCGCCTGTTGTGGTTTGGTGAATCCCCCTCATCGCATCGGCAAGTTGGCCCAAGCAAAGGCCTTCCTTGCCCTTCGAGCAACATCGGACGACAGGCGCTGGCGGCATCGCAATTGCTAGCTGGTGTGTCGTGGGGGAATCTCATGAATAAACCGGCAGCTGTCGGTTCCGTACTTGTCTTGGGCTTGGCTGCGTTCGTCGCCGGCCGCTATACCAGCAATTCCAGCGCGCCCGCTCACTCATCCGCCAAGCGCGTCCTTTATTATGTCGACCCGATGCACCCGGCCTATCGCTCAGATAAGCCCGGCATTGCTCCCGACTGCGGCATGGCCCTCGAGCCCGTTTACGAAGGCGATGCTCCCGCCGCCAAGCTTCAACTCGCTCCCGGCGCCGTTTCTCTCAGTCCGGAAAGCCAGCAACGCATCGGCGCCCGCGTCGAGACCGTGGCGAAGAACTCCGGCTCGCGCACCATCCGCACCACCGGCCGCGTCCAGGTCGACGACAACCGCGTCTACCGCCTGATGGCTGTCACCGAAGGCCGCGTGCAATCGCTCGGCGACAACCCGCCCGGCACAGTCGTCAAGAAGGACGAAGTCCTGGCCACGTTCTATAGCCGCGAATTCCGCAATGCGGAACAAGCCTACCTCGGCTCGCTTACCAGCATGGAGCGCCTAAGAAATGCTGGACGCGATCCCGAAGATTCCACCAAGAGCGGCGACGCCAACCTCCGCATCAATGAAGAGCAACTCCGCGCCCTGGGCATGGGCGACCCGCAAATTAAGGAACTCGCCAAAACCAAGCAAATTACCCGCGATATCGAAGTAACTTCGCCCACCGATGGCATCGTCTTGTCGCGCGACATTTCCCGCGAGGAGAGGTTCGATGGTCACATCGAACTCTATCGCATTGCGGATATCAGTAAGATCTGGATTCTCGCCGACCTCAAAGGCGATGACGCCAATCTCCTTCACGCCGGCGCCCATGTACACGTCGCTGTTCCGGCGATCAACAAGACCTTGACCGCCACCGTCAGCGGCGCTCCTCCGGTCTTCGATCCCACGTCCCGCACCCTCAAGCTGCGCCTCGAAGCCGACAACCCAGGCCTGAAACTCCGTCCCGATATGTTCGTCGACATCGAGTTCGACTCCAAGGCACCCGCAGGAATCTCCATCCCCGCCGACGCCGTTCTCGACAGCGGAATGCACAAGATCGTCTATGTGGAAACCAGCGACGGCGTCTTCGAGCCGCGCGAACTCGAAACCGGCGAAACCTTCGGTGGCCGCGTCGCGGTGAAGAATGGTCTCGCCGTTGGCGACCGCGTCGTCACCGCAGGCAACTTCATGATCGATTCCGAAAGCCGCATGCGTACCCCAGCCCCGCAAATCGCCAAAGCCCCCTCTGGTTCGAGCATGGATTCGTCCACGTTGCCCCACGCCTTTGGCGTTCCTCCTACCACGGCCAATGAAATGACTCACGAAATGTCCGACGGCAAACCCATAATGGCCTCCATGCACGAAAACATCTCCGTGCCCGCCGCCGTCGAATCCACCGTCGATCCAGCTTGCGGCATGCCCCTTTCCGCCGCCGACGCCAAAACCGCCAAATACTCCGCCGTCTACCGCGGCCACAAATTTGTGTTCTGCTCCGAAAACTGCAAAAAGAAGTTCCAAGCCGACCCAGAAAAATACACCGGCGAAAAAGCCCAAACCACCTCCTCCGCCCAAGCCGGCATCGGAGCCCCGTAGTTTCAAAATGGCTTGTAATCCCGGCTAGCGGGGCGGATCTACAGTCGATTAGCAAGCGCTCCCGTCGGATTTTAGAACGACTATGTTTGCAGGAATTATCGTCAGATTTAGAACGATTATGTTTGCAAGAATTGTCGTCAGGTTCGAGAAGCATTGTTCTTTAACAAGGATTGTCATCCCGACCAGCGGGAGGGATCTGCAGTTGATTTAACAAAGCTTGTCATCCCGACCGCAGTGGAGGGACCTGTTTTGAGGGACTTGCTCTTGCTTTTGGGCGCGCAGGGCTTCAGCCCTGCTATAGAAGTTGTTAAGGAAAGCGGCTTTAGCCGCCGACGTATGGGGTAAGGTTTAAGGGTAAGTTATGTATCATGGCACGCCTTCAGGTGTGTGCCGAAAAAGTCGAGCCACAACGCGCCTATAGGCACGGAATATCATGATCAACAACATCATCGACTTCTCAGCCCGCAACAAAGTCCTGGTCCTGGCCATCGTCCTAGCCGGATGCCTCTGGGGCTTCTGGTCGATGACCCATCTCCCGCTCGACGCCACACCCGACCTCAGCGAAACCCAAGTCATCATCCTTTCCCGTTGGGACCGCAGCCCCGACATCATCGAAGACCAAATCACCTACCCGATCATCACCGCCATGACGGGGGCCCCGAAAGTTAAGACAGTAAGAGGCATCTCCGACTTCGGTTTCTCCTTCGTCTACGTAATCTTCGAAGAGGGAACTGACATCTATTGGGCGCGCTCGCGCACCATGGAGTACCTCTCCGGCGTCCGCGAACGCCTGCCCGATGGTGCGAAAACCGAAATTGGTCCCGACGCGACTGGCCTCGGCTGGGTGTTCCAATACGTACTCAAAGACGACTCCGGTAAGCACAGCCTCGCCGAGTTACGCTCCTACCAAGACTGGTACCTCAAGTACTACCTCAAAGCCGTCCCCGGAGTCTCCGAAGTCGCTACCGTAGGCGGATTCACCCAGCAATACCAAGTGAACGTCGATCCCAACCGCCTGCGCAGCTATGGCATCCCTATCTCCCGCGTGGCGGAAGCCGTCCGCGGCAGCAACAACGAAACCGGAGCCCGCCTCCTCGAATTCGGCGGCGCCGAATACATGATCCGCGGCCGCGGTTACGTCCACTCCGCCAAAGACCTCGAAGACACCGTCCTCTCGTCCGAAAAAGGCACGCCCATCCGCATCAAGGATATCGGCCAGGTCCAGCTCGGTCCCGACATTCGCCGCGGCGCCGCCGATCTCGATGGCGCAGGCGAAGCCGTCTCCGGCATCGTCATCATGCGCGAAGGCAGCAATGCCCTGGACGTCATCGACCGCGTCAAAGCCCGCCTCAATGAAATCCGACCGGGCTTGCCTTCAGGCGTCTCGGTCATGCCGGTCTACGACCGCTCTGATCTAATCCGCCGCTCCATTTCCAGCGCGCGCCTAACAGTAATCGAAGTCATCGTGACGGTTGTCCTCATCATCCTGATCTTCCTCTGGCATTTTCCGAGCGCCGCCATTCCGGTGATCACCATCCCGGTGGCAGTCCTGCTGGCCTTCATCCCATTGCAATACGCCGGAGTCAGCATCAACATTATGTCCCTGGCAGGCATCGCCATTGCCTGCGGAGGCCTGGTCGATGCCGCCATCGTAGTCGTCGAGCAAACGCACAAGAAGCTCGAACAAGCCGAGCGCTCCGGCCAGCCGTTCCAATACGACCAGGTAATTCTCCAGGCCGTCAAAGAAGTCGGCGGACCCACGTTCTTCGCTCTGCTGGTCATCGCGGTAGCGTTCCTGCCGGTCCTGGTCCTGGAAGGCCCAGAAGGGAAGCTCTTCAAGCCTCTCGCCTACACCAAGAACTTCGCCATGCTGGCAGCAGCAGTCCTCTGTGTGACCCTCGATCCAGTGTTGCGCTTGCTGCTGGTCCAGAAGCCCGGCGCAGCCGCCGCCCGCAACTGGCTCAGTCGCACCTGGCACTCCCTTCTCGGCGGCCGCATCCGCTCTGAGGAAGACCATCCCATCACCGGCCCCCTAATCCGCTTCTACGACCCAATCGTCCGCTGGACCCTGCGCCGCAAAACGCAAGTCATCGTCGTTGCTGTTCTGATAGTCGTCATCACGCTACCGTTAATGTGGAAGCTCGGCTCCGAATTCATGCCCCCGCTCGACGAGGGCGCAATCCTCTACATGCCGACCACAATGCCCGGCATCTCCATCGCCGAGTCGCAGAAGCTCCTCCGTACCACCGACGCCATCCTCAAGAGCTTCCCCGAAGTCGACCACGTTCTAGGCAAGACGGGCCGTGCTGACTCCGCCACCGACCCCGCCCCGCTTTCCATGTTAGAAACGGTGATCGTCCTCAAACCGCAGTCCGAGTGGCGCCCCAAGCAGGTCTGGTATTCGTCCTGGGCCCCATCGTTTCTGAAGCCTGTCCTGCGCCGCATCACCCACGACCACGTTTCGACAGAAGAACTCACCCAGCAAATGGACGCCGCCCTCAAAATCCCCGGCCTCTCCAACGCCTGGACCATGCCCATTCGCGGACGCACGCAAATGCTCACCACAGGTATCCGCACCCCGGTAGGCCTCAAAATCCAGGGCGCAGACCTCGCCCAGATCCAGGAAGTCGGCCGCCAGGTCGAGGCCGACCTGCGCTCCGTCCCCGGCACCCGCAACGTCTTCTCCGAGCGCTCCAGCGATGGCTATTTCCTCGACGTAGTCTGGGACCGCGAAGCTCTCGCCCGCTACAACCTCTCGCTGGAAGCCGCACAAGCCGCTCTCTCGACAGCAGTCGGCGGAGAAAACGTCAGCACAGTCATCGCTGGACAAGAACGTTACCCCATCAACGTGCGTTACCTGCGCGACTTCCGTTCCGACCTCGACGCCCTCGGCCGCGTCCTGATCCCCGTCACCGGTGACACGCAAGTCGCCCTCTCAGAACTAGCGACGCTCCGCACGTTAAATGGCCCCGCCATGATCCGTAACGAGAACGGCCTGCTCACTGGCTACGTGTATGTCGACATCGGCGACCTAGCCCCGGGTAGCTACGTAGATCAGGCGAAGCGCCAGTTAGAAACCCAACTTCATCTCCCCGCAGGCTACAGCCTCCAGTGGAGCGGCGAATACGAATCCATGCAGCGCGTCCACGACCGCCTCCTAATCGTAGTCCCGCTGACGATCGCCATCATCCTGCTGCTGCTCTACGCCAACACCCAATCATTTGTCAAAACGATGATCGTAGTCCTAGCCGTTCCATTCTCCGCCGTAGGCGCACTCTGGATGGTCTACCTCCTTGGCTACAACCTCAGCATCGCCGTCTGGGTCGGAGTAATCGCCCTGCTCGGCGTAGACGCCGAAACCGGCGTCTTCATGCTCCTCTACCTCGATCTGGCCTACGAAAAAGCCCGCCGCCGCTTCGGGGCTCTAACAGAAGAACAGCTCGAAGAAGCCATCGTCGAGGGCGCAGCCAAACGTATCCGCCCCAAATTCATGACCTTCGCCACCATGTGCCTCGGCCTAATCCCAGTCCTCTGGTCCACCGGCACCGGCTCAGAAATCATGAAGAGAGTAGCCGCCCCCATGGTCGGCGGCATCCTAACGTCATTCGCCCTCGAACTCCTGGTCTACCCCGCCATCTATTCCGTCTGGCGCCAGCGCACCCTCGCGAATCCAGACCCTACGCCGACAACTCCTCTCAGCACCACGAACGAACCAATCAGAATGCCCCTCTCGCTAACCCGCTAAATATTACTCAGCATTCAGTGCCAAGTGGAGAGATCTATCTTCGCTCGTGGCGGTAACCTCTTTGTCATACAATCCCTTCACGGGACAGGAGGAGGAGCGCAATGGAGCGATTCTTGTTGGCCACGGTTGTAGTCAGCTTGATTTCAGGTTGGACCCCGCTGACTGCTCAATCAAATCATCCGAAAATGATCGCCGAGCAACTCAGAGGCTCCTCCTTGAAATGGATACATGCCGCGGAACCCGAGTTTGCAAAAAGAAAGCTGGACTTGGATAAGTACATTATTTTTGTGGGTGTCGGGGTCGATTCCGTAGTCGTCACTCTCTCACCGCCAGACTTCGTTGAAGGAATGTTTGGAAGCAGCGGAAGCTACCCTACTTTCGAGGTGGAAATCAGCAAGAAGGACATGAAGGTTTTGCGCTCCAACTTCATTCGCTGACGATGGTCCCCGTCAGGTATCCATCATAAGCCATCTCTTAGTTTGTGATGAGTTTCTTTAGTGCAACACAAGCCGCAAAGCGGCAAAAGAGTAAAGCCCACGGCGCGAGCCGTGGGAAAGAACAGGAGGCATCCAAGCCCCAGAGGGGCGAAATAGTCGCTGCAAGCGCGCCGCATATAATCATTCCTGCCACGAGGTTCGAATGATCCGAGCAACACTCATTGCCGCGGTCCTCTTGATGTCGAACACTCAAGCGTATCACCACACCGAACAGCTAGGCGCCGTCCACTTCACCACAACCTGCAACGACCCCTCCCAAAAAGACTTCGACCACGCCGTAGCCCTACTCCATTCCTTCCAGTTCAGCCGCGCCATCGAAGGATTTCACGCCACCCTAACCGAAGACCCCTCCTGCGCTATCGCCTACTGGGGAATCGCTCTCAGCGATTGGAGCAACCCCTTCGCCACGGGCGCAAAAGACCAAGCCCAACTCCAGGCAGGCCTCGAGAACGCGGACCACGGCAAAACCCTCGGCGCACAATCGGAACGCGAACAAGCCTACGTCAATGCAGTCAGCAGGCTCTACGCCAACTTTGAAACCACTCCCCAGCGTACCCGCCTGCTAGCCTACCGCGACGCCATGGCCGCCGTCGCCGCAAAATACCCAACCGACCACGAAGCCCAAATCTTCTACGCCCTCTCCATCGCAGCCTCCGAAGACCCCGCCGACAAAACTTACATCGGACGCCTCAAGGCCGGCGCAATTCTGGAACAACTCTTCGAAGAAGAGCCCTCGCATCCCGGCCTGGCCCACTACATCATCCATACCTACGACGTGCCAGCCCTCGCGAACCGCGCCCTGGTCGCCGCCCGCCGCTACTCGGCAATCGCCCCAGACGCCCCGCATGCCCTGCATATGCCCTCGCACACCTTCACCCGCACCGGTAACTGGCAAGAGTCCATCGCCAGCAACATAGCCGCGGCAGATGCAGCCCGCCGCGAGGGCCAGACCGCCGAAGAACTCCACGCCACCGACTACGAAATCTACGCCTATCTGCAAACCGGCCAGACTGAAGCCGCCAAGCGCATCGTAGATGCCTTGCCGGAAATAGCCGCCCGCTTCGATCCAAAACTAGTAATCAACGGCGCAGGTGGCCCCGCCGTCGGATACTTCGCCCTCGCCGCAATCCCCGCACGCTACGCTCTCGAACGCGAAGACTGGAAGCAAGCCTCGCAACTCCCAGTCCGCGAAACCCCTTTCCCCCCCACCGATGCCATCACCTGGTTCGCCCGTGGGTTGGGCGCAGCGCGATTGGGCCAAATCACCCAAGCCAAGGAGTCCGCCTCAGCTCTCCGCCAGATCATAGCCCGCCTCTCCCAATCCGGCGAAGACTACTGGGTGCAACAAGTCGAAATCCAGGAACTCGAAGTCGAAGCCTGGACTCGAGTGGCAGAAGGGAAGCCCCACGGGAACAAAGACGAGGCCCTGCGTCTCATGAGATCCGCAGCCGAACTAGAAGATGGAACCGAGAAGAGCGCCGTAACCCCCGGCCCCCTCGCCTCAGCCCGCGAGTTGCTGGGCGATTTGTTTCTTAAACGGAACGACTCCTTGCAAGCCCTGCAGCAATACCAAGCCACCCTAAGAAAAGAGCCAGGTCGCCTGCGCGCACTCAACGGCGCGAACCGCGCCAACCAACAACTCCTCACCAACCACTACTGAAACCGAAGGTAGCGGGGTGCCCCACTCAAGCCTTCTTTTGGCTTGATGGGCTACTTGGTAACTCGACCAGAGATCCGCAGCCCTCTAAGCGCGCACCTTGAGTCCCGCGTTTCGCCGATTCACCGCAATCACCGCCCAAAACATCGACAGAATCACAGAAAGCGACCACATTCCGTCCATGACGGAACTGTGGTCCAGCACCGCAAATGGGTGGCTAGCGGATCCGAAAGGCAGCGCGCCCATCGCGCTCAACCCCACCGGAACCCCGACCAGAAACAACAACATCGCCAGCGCCCCTTTTTTCGTCGCATAGAACAATCCCAGCGGTCCAAAAAGAAACGTCAAAATCAATGCGATGATGTAGCCCTTCGGCCGCGGCTTTACCGGCCCCATGTACTGTTCTATTGGTCCTGCGTACTGCACAGGTCCCCCGCCGTAGGAAGCAGGCGCGCCATAAGACGGAGCCGGCGCAACATACTCCGGCATCGGCGGCGGCACATATGCGGGTGTCGGGTTCGGCGTCACCTCATTCGGACCCGTCTGTGGTCCATGCGGCCCCCACGGATAGTTGCCCATAAGACCTCCTGAGCGCGATCGTATTAGGAAGTCCAGTGCCGCGGCCATACAACTTTTGTGCCCTGTCGTTTACCCCATTGCGATTGGATAATGTCGGTCTTATGCCGACCGCCCCATCGTACGACGATACCCGCGTTCCCAGCATTCCTGACCCGCAAACGCATCTGCTCCTGCTTGCCCTGCTCCTCGTGGTCGGCGCGACCTCCGCCGGAATCGCGCAGGAGCCCTTGCAGTTCAACGTGCCCTACCACTGCACGGATGGCACCGACAAAATCATCACGCGCTGCCAATCCAACGCCCGCGGCGAAGTCTGTTTCTGGCGAGTCGAGAAAAACGGCCAACTCGTTGTCGAGGTCTTCAACATCCGCAGCCAGATGGATGGATGGCTCAAAATCTGCAAAGTCGACGCCAAAGCCCTCGCCCCTGCCGCCGCTCCAGCCACATCGTCCGCCACATCGTCCGCCACGAAGGCCGTCTTGCCAACCGGGCCGCTCAACCCGCCGTATCTCAGCGGCATGCCCGCCATCGACAAGATCAAGCGCGAAATTCAGGGCAAAGACCCCACCGACACCCTCGCCCGCCAGGTTGCCGTCTTCAATGAGATGCCTCTCGTTACCCAGCGCTTTCTCATCGCCGACCGGCACCGTTACGACGCCACCCCTGACGAGCAAAGGGTCTGTGGCCAATACCTTCTGGCCGCCAAGGAATTGGAAGACAGTTACAAGAAAACGCACACCCCCGCCGAAGCCCAGGAATTCTTCCGTCTTCACGGCCGCTACGAAGAGGATTCTGTGTTCTTCCGCGATATGTTCAAGCTTTTTTCTCCAGCATTCATGGACGAGTATCGCAAGGTCGACCGCTCGGCCACCGAGTGGTACCAGGCCCATCTCGAAGAAGAAAAGCGCATCGGCCGGGGACCCACCGACGTGGAGATTGCTCAGGCCAAGACCGCGGCGGCCAACAAGGGAAACTCAACGTTCGTCCGCAACGATCCCGGCACCCTTGCCGCCCGCCGCTGCGTCGAACTCGGCGGCAGCGATCTCGAATGCGTGGGCAAGGGCCTATCCACAGGCTTCATGGACATGCTCGGAATGGGCGGCCTAAGCCTCAACGCCGTCACCAAGTCCTCCCGCACGGGCCTCGTGATCGCCGGAGTGTACCAAAGCCAGAACAGCGTCTTCTTCCGGTTTGGCGACGACACGGCCACCCTGGCCGGGTGCGGCAAGTTAATCGACCAGCCGCTCCCCTACACAGTCACCAGGCAAGGCCCGTCCCTGCTGATCCAATTCGCCAACAATCCCAAGCCCTTCACGGCAACCCTCGGCTCTGACGGCAACCTCTCCGGCCCCGGCCCCACCGATGTTCAGGGACAGATCATCACCGGCTACCGTCACTACATGGCCTACAAACGCCGCGTTAGCGACAACACCATCGTTCCAGGAAGCCAACACGAGGTATCCGAGCCCATCTACGGACCGAAACTCGAGCGCTGCACAATCGCCCCCATGCGATCAACTGGCCCAGTGGCTTCCTCCGATCTCCTGCCCGCCCTCTTCTCAGTGGCCAGCGGCGACGAGTCCAAAATAAAAACCAGCCCAGCCGGCCCGCGCATGTCCGGTAGCTACCAGAATTCCGGCGGCCTAAAAATCCAGTTCGCCTCTGAAGGCGCGGTACTGGACTGCGGCGAGGCCCACGTAGCCGCCGCTTATACAGTCCAGAACGACGCCACGGCCTTACGCGTCAACCTCAACAAATCCGGCACCCCGCTAACCCTCACTCTGCAACCGAACGGAACCCTGACCGGCCCCGTCACCACCACCGACGTAGAAGGCCGCGTAGTCAGCGGATCCACCGACAACGCCATCACCTTCGCCCCCCGCCACGCTCAGTGCCCGGTCGGTACCCTCGCTCCCCACGGCTCGTCGAATCCCTAGATCAACTGTCATCCCGACCGAAGCCACCGCGCAGTGGAGAGCCTGCCCTGAGCTTGCCGAAGGGGACCCCTGCCACCGCAGCACCGCCGTCCCTGCTAGAATTTCAAACTTCCATGCCCGATATCCAAAAGTCCGAAACCCAAGTCTTCGATCCCATTCTCGGCTTCGCCCCCATCACCGACGCCTACGAACTCACCGACGCCACGCTAGCCCATCGCCCCAATCGATGGTGGCTCTATCTAGCTGGCCAGCGCACTACCGATGCCGGAGTCCATCTCTTCAGCGCCTCACTCCCTGAAGGCGCGCCTCTCTCCGCCACGGGCTGGATCCTCACGCCCGATCCACAAGATCCCACGCGCATCGCCCTCCTCGCCTCGCAGGAAAACAGCAAGACCTGGGACCTTCAGGGCGGCCGCCACTGTCCTTCTTATGTCAAAGGATGGGACCCGCACCGCCGAGAATGGGTCGAACGCATCTACTACGCCGGCTCCGCCGAACAGCTCTGGGGACCCTACACGATCGGCTATCTAGAATGGAACGGCGATACCGGGGATAATCAAACTGGGGGCGACGAACGTTGGATCGACCAACCCACGCCCGTCTTCACCGCCAACGAACCCTGGGAGCACGGCAGCGTCTACGAACCCAACCTCATCTATCACGATGGCAAATGGAAACTCTGGTACGTCGCCGGCTCCAATCAGGACGATTACCTCGTCCACGGCTACTCCGAAAGCGAAGACGGCGCCACCAACTGGACCCCCCACCAACTCTTCGCCCCGCCCGATCTCAAACTCTTCGACTTCTGTGTTCTCGAACGCCCCACCGGTTTCGAAGCCATCTTCTCCCGCGTCTGGGTCTCCAAATCCGCGGCACCTGCTGAGACCGGCCTCTGGTGGTGCCACTCGAAAACTCCCTCGCCCCAGCTCTCCGATTGGAGCACCCCCATCCAAATCATGACCGCCGAAGACCGCGGCTGGCACTCCGCCCCCTGGAAGCCCACCTTCCGCTACTCGGATTCCGATCCCAACCACCTAATCATCTTCTTCGACGGCCTCCGCCCCACCGGCGACGCAAGCCCTTTCCCCTTCGCCTTCACCCTAGGCTGTCTCCAAATCCCCGCCCAGTTTGATCGAAGCCTTTGGGTGGAGCAGCGCTTTAGCGCTGCACTCAAGCCAAAGGTCCATGAGTAAGCATCAGCTATCATTCCCGATGTGGGACAACGCCGCAAGAATATCCTCACCTCAGCAGCTTTTGGGCGGCGCAGGGCTTCAGCCCTGCGATAACCTGCCTATGTCACTGCGGCTTCAGCCGCTGAGGGCAGGTTATGGCAATTCCAATTCGAGGAAACACCGGCCTCAGCTCTTACTTCATTACATCCGCGACGAGTCAAAGAAAGTGTCTCCTCCAGAGCGACAGAATGGCCGGCCTGCTGCTCGATGTGCTCCTCCATTACCGAGATCAAAACAAGTATCTGCTGCACGAGTTTGTCATCATGCCCGACCACTTTCATCTGCTTCTCACTCCAACCGACACCCTGGAGAGATCCCTTCAGCTGATCAAGGGAGGCTTCTCCTACCGGGCGAGGAAAGAATTGGGTTTCGCGGGCGAGATCTGGGAAAAGAGCTTCCATGACTGGCGCGTGCGGGATTGGGAAGAGTACTGCCACTATCGCGAGTACATCCACTTGAATCCAGTCAAAGCCAGGCTCTGTGCTGAAGCAGTTCTTCACCCCTATAGCTCCGCCGCTGCCGGATTTGAACTCGACCCCTGCCCTCAGCGGCTAAAGCCGCTCACACAGGCTGGCTAAATCGCAGCGCTAAAAGCGCTGCGCCGCCCAAATGCCAATGCCCAATCCAGCGTTCTTAGGGCTAAGGTTCTCTTGACCCACCGCCGAGGGGCAACTCGAGCCCTTGTTGCAACCCAAGCCTCACATCCTGCAGCTTTTGGGCGGCGCAGGGCTTCAGCCCTGCGATTGAACATGAACAAGAGCGGCTTCAGCCGCCGAGGTAATTCCTTGGCTCAGTTTGGCGGAATTCTTCCGGCCCAAAATTACTGTCATCCCGGCGCCCGTCTTAACCCCTCCTTCTGGCTTGACCGGGGTCATTCGATACCCGTCTCATCATCAAGATACCTCCGCCGCGCCCCACGACCTGACAAGCCACCCCACCCTAATGCATAATTCTCCAGGAGAAACAGGAGAACCCCATGAAACTCCCCATCCTCTTACTGTTCTCAGCCCTGCTAGCCACCCCAGCCCACGCGGCCTCCGCTCCCACCCCCGCCGAGGCCGAAAAATTCATGGCTCAGGCCGAAGATCGCCTCCGCGACCTTTCCATCAAAGCCGCCCGCGCCGGCTGGGTGCAAGAAAACTTCATCACCGATGACACCGAAGCGATCGCCACCGAAGCCAACGACCAGCTCAGCGCCGCCACTACCGAACTCATCGAGCAAGCCAAACGCTTCGATGGCCTCAAGCTCCCGCCCGAGCTCGCCCGGCAATTCCTGCTGTTAAAGCTCCAGAACATCGCCCCGACGCCCAAAGATCCTAAACTCCGCCACGAAATGAGCGAAACCGCTTCCTGGCTCGACGGAGAATACGGCAAGGCGAAGTACTGCAAAAAGGCGGATGACAAAGACTCCTGCCTCGACATCACCGCCATCGAAAAAATCCTTTCTGAAAGCCGCGACCCCCAAGAACTCAAAGACCTCTGGACGGGCTGGCACCACATCGGAGCCCCCATGCGCCCGCGCTACGCCCGCTTCGTCGAACTCTCCAACCAGGGCGCCCGCGAGATGGGATTCAAAGACACCGGAGCCCTATGGCGCGCCGGCTATGACATGAAGCCGGAGGAATTCAGCGCAACAACCGAGCGCCTGTGGCAGCAATTGCGGCCGCTCTATCTGTCGCTGCACACGTATGTGCGCGCCCAGCTCGTGAAAAAATACGGGCCGCAGGTCGTCCCGCCCGATGGCCCGATCCCCGCGCACTTACTCGGCAATCCTTGGGCGCAGGAGTGGGGACACATTTTCGACCTCATGGGCTTGCCGGAGAATAGCAGCGGCTTCGACCTGACCAAACTGCTCCAGGATAAGAAGATCGACGGCAAGAATCTCGACGCCAAGGGCATGGTCAAGTACGGAGAGAACTTCTACAAATCTCTAGGCTTCGACCCACTGCCCCAAACCTTCTGGGAGCGGTCGCTTTTCACGAAACCCAAAGACCGTGATGTCGTCTGCCACGCTAGCGCCTGGGATCCCGATTTCAAGGACGATCTGCGCATCAAAATGTGCATCCAGGTCCGCGACGAGGACTTCGTTACCATTCATCACGAACTTGGCCACGACATCTACTATCGCGAATACAAAAACCAACCATTCCTATTCGAGAACGGTGCCAACGACGGCTTTCACGAGGCCATCGGCGACACCATGGCCCTCTCCATCACGCCGGAGTATCTAAAGCAAATCGGCCTGCTCGATACGCTCCCCCCAGCCGAAGCCGATATCCCCATCCTCCTCCGCCAGGCCCTCGACAAAATCGCCTTCCTGCCGTTCGGCCTCGTCATCGATCAATGGCGCTGGAAGGTCTTTTCCGGCGAGGTCAAACCGGAAAACTACAACCAAGCCTGGTGGGATCTGCGCCTAAAATATCAGGGCGTAGCACCGCCCGTCGCCCGCACCGAAGCCGACTTCGACCCCGGCGCGAAATACCACATCCCCAGCAACACGCCGTACATGCGCTACTTCTTAGCGCGGATCTACCAGTTCCAGTTCTACAGTGCCCTCTGCAAAGAATCCGGATTCCAAGGCCCACTCAACCGCTGCACGTTCTATAACTCGAAACCAGCCGGAGCGAAATTCAAAAAGATGCTAGCCATGGGCACCAGTAAACCGTGGCAGGACGAACTGGAAGTCCTAACCGGCCAGCGCGAAATCGACGCTCGCCCAATCCTCGAATACTTCGCCCCCCTCCAAAAGTGGCTGGACGAGCAAAACAAAGGCCAGAAGCAAGGCTGGTAGCGACGCTGAAACAAACGGCTGTCATCCCGACCGGAGCAATTGCTTCGCCGAGCGAAGCAATTGTGCGTGGAGGGACCTGCTTTTTGAAGCAGTCGCGCCTCGTGAGGGATTGAAGGGCTGTTGGGTTTTAGCGGATTAGATGGCGCGAAAACAAATGGTGCGAAAGGGGGGACTTGAACCCCCACGGTTTTACCCGCCAGATCCTAAGTCTGGTGCGTCTGCCAATTCCGCCACTTTCGCATTCCTTCAGGCAGCTTGACACTATTGTAAACGCATCCATGGGCGCGAACCTGCCGCTCCAGAACCCAGGCTCCGCCTATGGTTTGAGTCGACCCGGGAAATTCACTTCCGCTTAATGGTCCGAGTTTCCCAAGTCTCGTACAATTCCTCCGGGTCAAATTTTTCCCATAATTTGCTTTTGGAGGCTCTATGAAACTCTCCCAACCACTCCAGTCAGCTTGTTGTCTCTCCACTATCCTAACCGCGCTGTTGATTGCCGCAAGTGTGCCCGCTTCTGCCCAAAGCACCTGCCAGTTGAATTCCCCGAGCGGGGGAATACAGCATGTGATTTATGTCCAGTTCGACAACACCCACTTCCGCCGCGACAATGCGAGCGTGCCCTCCGACCTCGAGCAGATGCCCCATCTCCTCAACTTCATCAAACGAAACGGTACGCTGCTCGCGAACGACCACACTGTTCTGATCTCGCACACCGCCACTGGCATCCTCACTTCGCTCACCGGTGTCTACCCCGACCGCATGGGCCAGCCCGTTTCCAACAGCTACAAGTACTTCACGCCCACCGGCGCCGTTCGCACCGGAGTTTCGTTCGCCTACTGGACCGCTCCCCAGTTTGATCCGGCGCCTGGCGCCACCGATTTTACCCCCGAGATGATCAACGAACTTGGCAAAATCGCTCCCGCCCCGTGGGCGCCCTTCACCCGCGCGGGATGCGACTTCGGCGCTGTCGCCACCGCCAACACCATCCTTGAAAACACTTCCATCGACATCCCGACTGTCTTCGGCGCAGGCTCGCCGGAAGCGGCCGAAGTCGTCGCGAATCCGGGCCAGGCCTTCGCGGACTTTGTCGGCATCGGCGTGCACTGTGCGCAGGGTTCCCCAATTTGTAGCGCTTCCGCGCACACCCGTCCCGATCTGCTGCCCGATGAGCCTGGCGGCTACGACGGCTTCAGCGGCCTGTTTGGTGCTGCCTACGTCAACCCCGTCATCAAGCCCAGCGGCCCCATGACAGACCTGGCGGGCAATGTCATCCAGGACTCCGCCGGCCACATCGGCTTCCCCGGATTCGATGGAATGGAAGCGACCGTCTCTCTCGGCTACATCGCCCAGATGCAGGAAGCCGGCATTCCCATCACCTACGCGTATGTTTCCGATGCGCACGACGGCCACGGCACCTCCGGCAACGTGCACTTCGCTTACGGGCCGGGCGAAGCGGGATACGTGCAACAGCTCCAGTCCTACGACCAGGCGTTCCAAACGTTCTTCGATCGCCTCACGGCCGACGGCATTACCCGTAGGAATACGCTCTTCGTCTTTACCGTGGATGAAGGCGACCACTTCGTCGGCGACGCTCCCACTCCTGCAGGTTGCGACGGCGTAACTACGCCCTGCACCTACAACCGCGTCGGCGAAATCAACGGCGACCTCCGCCGCATGGTGCTCACGCAGTTCGGCGATTCCAACGCATTCACCGTACACTCCGATGATGCCCCGACCACCTACGTCGTCGGCAATCCCAGCCAGACTGATCCAGCGGTTCGCACTCTGGAACGAGAAATGAGCCAACTGAGTTGGCTCAATCCCTACACCGGCTTAGTGGAGAACAACATCATCGTCGCGCAAGCGGACCAAATTGGCATGAAGGCTCTGCACATGGTCACTGCCGATCCGTTCCGCACTCCAACGTTCACTCCCTTTGCCGATCCCAACTGGTTCTTCTTTGCCACTGGCGGTGCGGCTTGCGCCACACCGGACGCCTGCGCCCTCATTCCCGCGCGGACCAGCCAAAGCTTCGCCTGGAATCACGGCGACATTCAGGACGAGATCGCTTCGACCTGGGTTGGCTACGTCGGCCAAGGCGTCGATGACGAGGGCATTGACGGCGATACCTGGTCCGATCACACTGATGTTCGTCCTACCATCCTCAGTCTGGTCGGCCTCAAAGACGATTACGTCCATGACGGCCGCGTCATCGCCGAGATCATGGATGGCAAGTCTCGTCCGAGCGCCATAAAGCAGAGTCCCTCCTTCAGCGCGCTCGCGCGAGCATACAAGCAGCTCAACGCGTCCTTTGGCCGGTTTGCCATGGGCACTCTCCGCGCGTCCACCAAAGCGTTGGCCTCCAACGACGCGGGCGACGCCACCTACATTCTGCTGGAAGCGCAAATCCAATCCCTAACTGCCCAGCGCGACGCGCTCGCCACCCAGATCAAGGCAGTGCTAGACAACGCCGAATTTGGTGGCCAGCCTTTCACCACCGCACAGGCTGTTCCCCTCATCACGCAGGCGAATCAGTTGATCGCCGCGGCGCGCAACATCCACTAGCCTGCTCGTCCATTGGACAGCGAAGGCTCAACGGTTCCTCAAGAAGTCGAAATCAATCCAAGTCAAGAAACCCCACTCAAGCCCGCAGCTGGCTTGAGTGGGGTTTCTTGCGTCTGGGAAAGTCAGGGTGCTTTCGATCTCCGTGTTTCGCTCTTGGCAAGCTTGAAGCGTTAGTGGAGAGATGACCGTTTTCGGTACCTAAGGAACCTCTGATCAACACCCGAAACCATTTCTCACTGTCATCTTGAGCGCAGTATTCGCGCGCGTCAGCGCGGGAATACGCAGTCGAAAGACCCCTGCTCACTGGCCCAAACTGCACTCTTACTAGCTTCTCACCGGGCAGATTCCCGATTGCCTCCGGGGTTGTCTACCGAAGCTCCGCTTGGCAAGCTCTTTCCCACTCAATTCAGAGTTTCCCTAACCGGGCGAAATGACCCATCTCGTAAAATGCCCTAGCGCCACCGTCAGTAAACGTTTACCATGTGCACCGATCAACTTCTTCAGGAGATCCCCATGCCCTCATCCCGTCGCCGCTTCCTCCGCCAAGCCGCCAACGCCGCAGCCGCCTTCACAGCCTCTTCCGTCCTCGGCAAATTCGCACTCGGTCAGTCTGCCACCGCCCGCGTCTACATCGACTCCCGCCGTCAGATCGCCCCCCTCGACCGCAACATCTTCGGTTCATTCCTGGAACACCTCGGCCGAGCCATCTACGAAGGCATCTACGACCCAGCCTCCAGGCTCTCCGACGCCAACGGCTTCCGCAACGACGTCAAGGATGAGATCCGCCAAATGCAGGTGCCGCTAATCCGCTATCCCGGCGGGAACTTCGTCTCCAGCTACAACTGGCTCGACGGCGTCGGCCCCAAGCAAGATCGCCCGCGCGTGCTCGACAAGGCCTGGAACGCAACGAATACAAATCAAATCGGGACGAACGAATTCATGGCCTGGTGCAAGGCAGTCGGCACCGAACCGCTCATGGGCCTCAACTTCGGCACCGGCTCCGCCGAGGATGCCGCCAACTTGGTTGAATATTGCAACGTGGAGAAGGGCACGAAATGGAGCGACCTCCGCCGCAAGCACGGCGTAGCCGAGCCTTACAAAATCAAGCGCTGGTGCCTGGGCAACGAAATGGATGGCCCCTGGCAGGTCGGCCATATGACCGCCACCGAATACGGCTACAAAGCCGAAGACGCCGCCCGCCAGATGCACTACATCGACCCATCGCTCCAACTCATCGCCTGCGGATCGAGCGGCCCAGGCATGCCCAGCTATCTCGAATGGGATAGAGAAGTGCTCGAGCAGTGCTACGACTACGTCGATGCCCTCTCGCTCCACCGCTATGTCGGCAATACTCCCGACGAAACCGGCAGCGACAGCTCGAAGTTCGTAGCCATGAACCTCAGCATGGAGAAGCAGATTCACGAAACGCTGGCCGTCTGCGATCTGGTGCAGGGCCACAAGCGCTCCCCCAAACAGCTTTGGCTGTCGTTCGATGAATGGAACGTATGGTACCGCGCCCGCAGTGGCGACGCCCTACGCGGTCACGGCGAAGAAGCTCCGCATCTTCTCGAAGAAATCTACAACCTCGAAGACGGCCTTCTGGTCGGGGGCTTCCTCAACACCCTTATGCGCAACGCCGACCGCGTAAAAATCGCCTGCCTCGCCCAGCTCATCAACGTCATCGCCCCCATCATGACCAACCCCACGGGGATGCTCAAACAAACCATCTACTATCCCTACCTCTGGGCCCTGCAAATGGCCCGCGGCAAGGTACTCAATCTGCTGGTCGAGTCTCCCACCTACGAAGTCTCGGGCATGGGCCAGGTTCCATATCTGGATTGCGCCGCCACCGCATCGGAAGACGGCAAAACCACCCTCTTCATCCTGAACCGCGACCTGGCCAAACCGCACACCGTCGAAGTGAACTGGGAAGATAAAGCCCCAGGCAGCGTCGCAACCGCCACCACGCTAACCGGCAGCGATCTCAAGGCCTTCAATACCTTCGACAGCCCGAACCGCGTTGCTCCCCAACCCTTCGACAAGCCCAGCACCGCCAACAACCGCACCAAATTCGAAGTCCCCGCCCGCTCCTACACCGCAATTCAATGGGGTGCATGAGCCAAGTAGAAATAGCAGAGTCCTTGTGCGATACACCAACGAGGGATTCGTGCAGTTTGCTTCGATAAACATATAATTCGAAGGCGTCTCCGACGCGCCCGCGCTATGGATGAACTCCGCCTACCCTCGGTTCTAGAAAGGAGTGACCGCGTGCTCGTCGCGGGCGCTGGTGGCGGTTTTGACGTGTATGCGGGACTCCCGATCTACGAGCGACTACGCTTGCTCGGGAAAGAGGTGTTTCTCGCCAATCTTTCGTTTGTCTCGCTCGGAACTACCAACGCGCGAGCGTTGACACCCGCTCTCTTCGCAATCGATCCAAGAACGACGGGAACCGACTTCTATTTTCCAGAGCGCACGCTCGCTCAGTTTCTCTCTCGGCGGGGGCAGGACGTCACGGTCTACGCTTTTGAAAAGCTGGGCGTGGCACCCGTCAGGGAGGGCTACGAATATCTGGTGGAGTTGCTGGGCTTGGATGCGATCGTGCTCGTTGATGGCGGCACTGACATTCTGCTCCGCGGCGATGAGGCTGGACTGGGCACCCCAGCAGAGGACATGGCGAGCTTGGCCGCCGTTGCGGCGATTCATGTTGCCACAAGAATCGTGGCCTGCGTGGGGTTTGGCATCGATGCATACCATGGTGTCTGCCACGCAAATTGGTTGGAGAACGTCGCTGGCTTGACGGCTGAAGGAGCATTTTTAGGCGCAACCGCTTTGCTGGAACGCATGCCCGAAGTTCGCATGTACCTAGATGCTGTGAACGCCGCCGATCTGGAGACTTCGCGCCAGCCCAGCATTGTCAACGGAAGCATTGTCTCTGCGATCGAAGGACGCTTCGGCGACTATCATCGCCACCCGCGTACCCAGAGCAGCACTTTGTTTATCAATCCCCTGATGAGTTTGCTTTGGACATTCGACTTGGCCGCCGTTGCCCGTCGAAATCTCTATCTCGACCTTCTGGCGGACACGCAGACCAGCTGGGATATTCTTCTTGCCATTGAGCGTTTTTCCGAAACCGTGCGCCGTCGTCCGCGGGAGGCGATACCCCACTAAGGCGTCGTCTTAGCAACACTGTATGGTCGCCTTGCTTCGTACGCTCCAACACTCTGATAGAGCCGATAACTCTCATCCCCAATCGCAGCGAACGGCCGGAGCGTAATCTTGCCCGAGTTCCCCGCCACCGCCCAATCCTCCGACCCTTCCGCCATAGTTACGGCCCCCAACAACTGCTCCCGGCGAATCTTAGCCGGAACGTCCCCCACCGCAAACAGCGCAATCGGCCCCCGCATCAATGCCACAATATTCGGATTCATCCCATCTACCGCCTCCAACCGCAAAGGCATTCCAATCTCAAACTCCACCCGGTCCCCGTTCTTCCAAGGCCGCCGCAACGCCAGAAGCTTCCCCGGTACCACCTCTTCCTCCACACGCTTCCCGTTAATCGCAACCCGAGTCTTCCCATCTGCCCATGCCGGAATCCGCAAATACGTAGTAAAAGTCTCTGGCCGCGCCAGATTGAACATCAGCGTCGTCGAATTCGCTCTCGGATACTCCGTCCGCTGAGTCAACTCACAATGCGTCCCGTTCTGCTCCCACCGCACCCGCGATGGAACGAACAGATTCACATAAATCCCATCCGCCGCCCGGTAATACGCGCTGATGTGGTAATCCGCAGCCAACTGCGGAAACGTCCCCGAGCAGCAAGGCCACTTATCCTTGCTGTAAACCTTCTGTCCGTGATCGCTGTTGTAATCCGAATAATAGAAAGTCGTTCCATCGGCCAAAGTAGGCTTCGCCCCAGCCACGGTGTTGTACAGCACCCGCTCCATGCTGTCCCCGTAGCGCGAATCCCCGGTCACCCGCAAAAGATAGCGCGTAATCTTGAAATGCCCATAAGCCCCACAAGGCGTTTCAAAACTAGCCCGCGTCTCATTCAGGCTCTTCCCCAGCAGACCCTTACCAGGCTCCACAAATGCCTCGCGCGGCCCCCAACCTCCAGTCGCATAACTCTGCTCGTTTACCATGCGCAACCCGTTCGTAGCCGCCCGCAAATGCTTCTCGTCGCCCAATACCAGATACGACTGCATCGCCGAACTCAAAGCATTCACATGGCTATACGCATGTTTCCCCGGCAAAGCATTTTGATCTTGCGCCAGCGCATCAAAGTACTCGTGATAAATAAACCGCTGACCCAAGTCCCGATACCGCTCATCCGCCAATCGCTGATACGCCAGAAAGAAGTTTTCCGCCAGCGTGTAAGTCTCATCCCAGGTATTAGCAATGCTTTTGTGCGGACGCGCCGCCATTTCCACACGGCTCAAAGCCTTCTCTGGCAAATGCGGCAGCGCCGCATCCACGCTCCGCCGCAGCACCTCCCGCGCGTTCGGATCCCCCGCAAACTCGTGCGCATCAATCAACCCGCACATGGTCTTGTCGAACGTATATCCGGGCAGCCGGTAGTCCACATAAAACTTTCCCGTAGGCTCCACTGTCGCACCGAACGCCTTCACCAGCCGATGCACTTTCTCCTGCGTCTGCTTCGATCCCGTAACCGCGTACGCCCGCGCCAACCCTGACAAATACTGCCCAAACGAATGTCCCGGCACGAACCCATGAAAATTCTTGTCCGGATCAAAGTCATCGCCATTGTCATACCACCCGCCCAGATCAGGACCCGGCGCAGCCAGCCCTTGCCGCTGCCGAAACGGCTTTAGCATCCCGTCCTCATCCATGTTCAAAAAAACCCTATGATTCTCTTCAAACTGCTGCCGCAGCCGCCCCTCCAACAACTCCACTTGCCCGTAACGAAACAAAGTAAGAGGAGGAACCACCTTTACCTTGGGCCTCGGAAGCCCCCACGCCATTGATCGCCTCGCCACCGAACCAACCGCTACCAACCCTCCCGACGTTGCCGCTAATTTCAAAAACCTCCTGCGCGATGTCCTCTTCATCATGCTCTCCTCCTCCACAAATCTTTGTCATCCTGAGCGCAACCTTCCCGTTCGCTCAAGAACGGGAAGGTGGAGTCGAAGGACCCCTGCAATCTTTCCTCTGTGTAACTACTGCTAGCTTTCTCACTGTGCTGCCTCGGGTAGCGTAGGCAGCGGACGCTTTCACGCCTTCTCCGAAAAACTCCGATGAAAACGTTTACCCACCACCCCGAACTGTATATCATAGGTCCGCTCACTCACCCAAAGGACAAAAGACAAAAGATGACCATCCACCGCCGCGATTTCATCCGCAACACTGCCACCGCCGCCGGAACTCTTCTGCTCGCACGCGCCCCGGGCTTCGCCGCCGACCCGCCCGACTCCCGCATCGAAATCCTCCTCGACGAGCCCCTCGGCATGATCGCCCCTGAAATCTACGGCCACTTCACCGAACACCTCGGTGGCGTCATCTACGACGGCATCTGGGTCGGCCGCGATTCCAAAGTCCCCAACATCGACGGTATCCGCAAAGATCTCATCGACCACATGCGCAAGATCAAAGCCCCGGTCGTCCGTTATCCCGGAGGCTGTTTCGCCGACAGCTACGATTGGCGCGATGGCATCGGCCCCACCGAGAAGCGCCCCCGCCGCCCCAACTTCTGGGGAGGCACGGAAACCAACCACTTCGGCACCAATGAATTCGTTCACTTCTGCAAACTAGTTGGCAGCCAACCTTACTTAGCCGCCAACGTTCGCAGCCTCCCCGCTGCCGAGTTCTACCGCTGGGTCGAATACTGCAACGCCCCAGCCAGCAGCACAACGCTTTCAGAACAGCGCGCGGCCGCCGGCTACGCCGATCCCTTTCACGTGCGTTACTGGGGCGTAGGCAACGAATCCTGGGGATGCGGAGGCAACTTCACCGCCCAGGAATACGCCGTAGAATTCCGCCGCTACGCCACGTGGGTCCCGCGTTACGGAGAAGATCTGGCCTTCATCGCCTCCGGCCCCAGCGACTTCAGTTGGGATTGGACCCGAGGTTTCCTGGAAGAAATTGCCCGCAAGGGCACCGACCAAATCCGTTCCATTTACGGATTGGCCCTACACTACTACACCTGGAACCTGAGCCGCGGCCGTACCAAAGACTGGGACGCCGGGAAAGGAGACGCGCTCAAGTTCGACCCAGTCGACTGGTACGAACTCCTCCGCGAAGGCCAGGTCATGGACTCCATCATCCAAGGCCACTGGCAAGTCATGAGCGAATTCGACCACGACCACCACATCAAGCTCGTCATCGACGAATGGGGCCCATGGTACCGCCCCGGCAGCGAGCAAACCCCCGGCGACATTCTCGAACAAACCCCAACTCTCCGCGACGCCGTCTTCAGCGCCATGACGCTGGATATCTTCCACCAGCATCCCGAAAAAATCGCCATGGCCAACTGCGCCCAACTTATCAATTGCCTGAACAGTCTCTACCTCGCCCACGAGGGCAACTTCTGTATCACCCCAGTCGGCCACGTCTTCGATATGTACTCCGCCCACCAGGGTGCCCAATCCCTCCGCACAATCTTCTCCACTCCAGACATCCACTACGATCGCGACGGCAAGCCCGCCACGTTCCAGGGACTGAAAGGCTCCGCCTCCCTCCGCGACAAGGACTTGGTCCTGACGGTCGTCAATCCTCACATCAGCGAACCCCGCGAGGCCGAAATCAGCATCCGCAGCGCAGCGATCCAATCCGCCACCGTCACCGTCCTCACGCACACCGACATCCGCGCCCACAATTCCTTCGCCCAAAAAAACGCACTCCACCCCGAATCGAAGGAACTGTCACTAAAAGGTCGCAACCCGACCTACACCTTTGCTCCCGCCTCAGTGACGAAGCTATCCATTCGCCTCGCCTAACCTGATCCTGTCATCCCGACCGCAGCAGTTTGCGTCGCAAAGCGAAGCAACTGCCGAGTGGAGAGCCTGCCCTGAGCCTGCCGAAGGGGACCTGCTCTTTGAAGCACGCAAGAGCAAGAAGGTCAGAGGATCAGCTTTTGGGCGGCGCAGCGCTTCCAGCGCTGCGATAAAGCGGCAAGTGCAGGACGGCTTTAGCCGCTGAGGTATGGGTTAAGCCTTGAACAATTACTTTTGAGCTGTTTGCCGGTATCGTCAACTTTAAGGGCTGACGCCGACATTCTCCAGTAAACCGCCTAAGGCTTTCATAAACTAAAACCATCCGCGCGCCAACTCCCAGAATCAAAAGGGGGCAACTTCCCCGAGGTCCACATGCAGCTCAAGCCCTTCCTGCTCGACGCCTGGCTTGACCAGTACGAACACGACATAGAATTCAACCTCGCTGCCAGCACCGGACCGTACTGGACCGTCAACGACATCCTCGCCCTCGCCGACGACGAAACGCGACACCGCTTCCTGAACCACAATCTGGTCTACGGCCGCCCCGCCGGCGCGGATAGTCTCCGCGAAGCGATCGCAGAAATGCAAGGTGTCCCGGTGGAGGCCGTCCAAATCGTGACCGGCGCCTCCGAAGCGCTCGTCGCCCTGATGTGGCTCGCCGCCGAGCCCGGCGCCAACGTAATCATCCCGCAGCCTGGATTCACTACGTTCTCGGCGCTCCCGGAATCACTCGGCCTCGAAACCCGCTTCTATCGCGTGCGCCGTGAAAACGGCTTCCGCATCGATCCCGACGAAATCAAGCGCCTCGCCGACTCCAAGACCAAGCTCATCCTCGTCAACAGTCCGCACAATCCCACGGGCGCCACAATCAGCGATGCCGAAATGGAAGCCCTGCACGACTTCACCGCCGAGCGCGGAATCCAGCTCGTCAGCGACGAGGTCTACCATCCTATCTACCACGGAAGGCCAGCGAAATCGGCGGCGCGCCTGCCCCACGCCACCGTCATCGCCGACCTGTCGAAAGCATTTTCAATTGCCGGCGTGCGCACCGGATGGATGATCGAGCACGACGCAAAGCGCCGCCAACAATACTGGACCGCGCGCGCCTATTTCTCGATCTGCAACAGCACCACCGGCGAAATTCTTTCGGAAATCGCAATCCGCAAACGAGACGTCGTACTCGGCAAGACCCAGGAAGCCGCCACCCGAAACCTCAAGCTCCTCGATCGCTTCATGGCGGATCATCGCGACGTTCTCGGCTGGGTTCCGCCGCAAGGTGGCATGACCGCGTTCCCGTGGCTCGTGAACGGAGAGCAACTGAACCAGGAAAACGCCCGTCCATTCTGCCAGGCCGCCACCGAGCACGGAATCCTACTCGCTCCCGGCGATTGCTTCGATGTCCCCTCGCATTTCCGTCTGGGCTTTGCCGCCGCCGGAGTCAATCTCCCCAAGGCACTCGACCGCTTCGGAGCATTCGTAAAAAGCTGGTCGGCAAAGATGGTCACAGTGTGACGGTTGCAGCATGATCGGAACTTGCTGCGACGCCATCAAGGCTTATAAAAGCCTGTGATCCCGACCGAAGTGGAGAGCCTGCCCTGAGCTTGCCGAAGGGGACCTGCTTTTTGTTGATGAGCATCTATCAACAGAAGCAGTTTAAGAGTCCTTCGACTCCCCAATCACCGGCTTAATATCCACCACCGGCGTCTCGTCGATCGCCTCGATGGGCCCGATCAGCAACCGTTTCCCGTCAATCTTCCGAATCGTAACGCGATGCAAGCCCAGCGGATTCGGCCGGTCAGGAGACCGTGTCGCGAATACGCCAGTAAGCGGACGGCGCGGGTCCGAACGCGGGTGAACCTTCAACACGCTGCGCCGCGCCCGATGCAGCCAGGTAACCACGATAATGTCGCCACCCGCGACAAGGCCGTCGAGTGCCGGGGTCGCGAACTTCTTGACTTCAAGCCAGGCGTCCGGCGCACCCTCCGATCCTTGCTTGGGCGCCCCCTTGCGCGTTCTAAGAGTAGATCGGATCGTACCAATCGGTCGAAGTTGCGCCGGCCCAGCACGCTTCTTGGACGAGATCTTCTTGGTCGTCAAAACGCCGCTCCTTCCGTAAAACTAGCCCCTTCCCGCAAATCCGTGCAAGCTCGTGTAGTCGCGGGCGCCCCCGCCCGCGCGGTCTAAAGGTCTTTAGGTTTCAACTCTCGCTCCCAACGCCGACACTGTCCGCTTTCGGACGCCCCCCAACACATCTGAACACCCACGCCCCTGGCCCAATCTCGTAAGTCACACATAACGAAAGCAGGGAAGCCCCGTCCATTTGGAGGAAGACGTGCCAAGAATCCACCCATGACCACGCTGATGCAGGACATCCGCTACGCCTTAAGGCAACTCCGCAAAACTCCAGCATTCACGACCACCGTCCTGCTCACGCTCGCCCTCGGCATCGGAGCCAACGCTGCCATCTTCACCCTCGTCAACGCGGTGCTTCTCAAGAATCTCCCCGTCGCCGATCCCAAAACACTAGTGCGGGTAGGCGATACCGACGACTGCTGCGTGAACTCCGGCACCCGAGACAGCGGCGACTACAGCCTCTTCTCCACCGACACCTACGCGCAAATGAAGAAGAACACGCCCGAGTTCGAAGAACTCGCGGCCATGGAGTCAGGCTTCGGCTACCGCCCCATCGTCGTCCGCCGCGATGGTGCCCAGACCGAAGCCCGCTCCGTCATGGGCGAATTCGTCTCCGGCAACTACTTCCGGACGCTCGGACTGCAAACGCGTTGGGGGCGCCTGCTCACCGATCCCGATGACATTAAGGGCGCGCCCATGACGGCCGTCATGACCTACGAACACTGGCAGCACGACTATGCCGGGGATCCCACCGTGATCGGCAGCACATTCTTTGTGAACACCAGGCCCGTGACGATTACAGGAATCGCCCCGCAAGGTTTCTTCGGAGACCGCCTCTCCAGCACGCCTCCGGATTTCTACCTCCCCATCCAGTCCATGGAAGTGTTGGCCAATGCTCCGTACGTCCACGACCCAGATGCGTCCTGGCTCTACCTCATTGGCCGCGTGAGGCCAGGCACAGCGTTAATTCCTCTACAGGAGAAACTGAGCGCCGAACTCCGCCAGGCTTTCGCGCCCAGCAAGCTCTTCTCATCCGAGAACACAAAGCCCTTGTTGGCCAAGGCCCATGTCGTTCTCACCCCGGGCGGAGCCGGCATTCAGAACTTGCAGGAGCAATATTCCTCGCATCTCCGCCTGCTCATGTGGGTCTCCGGCCTTGTGCTACTCATCGCCTGCGCCAACATTGCCAACCTTCTGCTCGTCCGCGGCATGGGACGCCGCGCGGAAATGTCGGTCCGCACCGCACTCGGGGCCGTGCGCAGTCGAATTATTCGCCAACTCTTGACGGAAAGCGTGATCTTAGCGGGAATGGGCGGAATCGTCGGCCTCGTGGTCGCATACGCGGGCAGCCGCATGCTCATCGCGCTCACCTTTCCCGGCGAGCAGGCAGTCCCAATTGATCCCAGTCCATCCCTCCCGGTGGTCGGGTTCGCTTTTGCGCTATCACTCCTAACCGGCCTCCTTTTCGGCGTCGCCCCGGCATGGATCGCGGCCCAAGCCAAGCCCGTGGATGCACTGCGCAGCGGCACGCGCAACACGCCCACCGCCACCTCCTTGGTGCAGCGCGGTCTCGTCGTCCTACAAGCGGCCCTATCACTCGTCTTACTGGTGGGCGCCGGCCTGTTTTCCCAAAGTCTGAACAAGCTTCAGAACACTGACCTCAAACTACAAACCGAGAACCGCTACATCGTCCACATCAACCCGCAAGCAGCCGGATACTCACAGCGGCAACTCGAAATCCTCTACCACACCATGGAAGGCCGCTTCCATGCCTTGCCCGGCGTGGTCAAAGTCGGCATCGTTACCTACACAGCCATGGAGGACAACAATTGGAGTGACAGCATTCGGGCGCAGGGCCAGCCCGACTTGGGACTCGCCGCCTCGTTCGTAAAAGCGAACGCGGAGTACTTTGATTCAGTAGGCACGCGCGTGGTCATGGGCCGCGGCATCACCCCGCAGGATACTTCCTCCGCGACGCCGGTCGCTGTGGTCAATCAAGCCTTCGCCAAAGCGTTTTTCAAAGACAGCAATCCCATCGGCAAGCAGTTTGGCACACCCTTCGAGACTCAGACCCAGGACTACCAGATCGTTGGCGTAGTCGAAGACACGGTCTACACCAGCGCCCGCTGGAAAGATCACCTCATGTACTTCGTCCCCATGATGCAGCGCCCCCTGCGCATGAGGGATTCGATCAAAGACCCCATCGAAGAAGATACCGCGCTGTACGCCGGAGCTATCGTTCTCCAGAGCGACCGCCCGATGAGCGACATGGAACAACTGGCCCAACGCACTCTGGCAGGCATCAATCCCAACCTCACCGTCGTCAAGTTCCAATCCTTCGCTGCGCAGATCGCCGATCGCTTCAACGAAGACCGCATGATCGCGCGCTTGACCACACTCTTTGGCGCATTGGCGCTATTGCTCGCCACCATCGGCCTCTACGGTGTCACCGCCTACACCGTCGTACGCCGCACCGCGGAAATCGGCATTCGCATGGCCCTCGGCGCCGATCGCGGAGGCGTGATCGCAATGGTCATGCGCGGCGCAGTCTCGCAAACAGGCCTGGGTCTGGCCATCGGAATCCCCGTGGCCTTACTCTGCGTAAGGTTCGTGAAAACTCAACTCTTTGACATCACCAGCGCGGATGCGCGGGTAATGACGGTCGCGATCATGACTCTGGCAGCCGCAGCCTGCGTCGCCGGACTCATTCCCGCGCGTCGCGCCGCCTCCATCGACCCCGTACAGGCCCTGAGGACTGAATAAGAACTGAACAAGAACTTAAGGGTGACCAAAGAACTCTTGTTGCCGGATAAACAGCTCACGAAATCAGCAGGGAAATGGTCAGCCCGAGGCCGCGCAGCGGTTTTGGGCTGATTTCCCTTTGCCCGCGTGGAACAGAATCCTCGGCTTCGCCATAAAAGTAAGACCGTGCACTCGCCCAAGCCGTCAAGTCTCTTGTAACGCCCCGCCCCTCCTCTGCACTATCCACATACAAGCACCTCCAAAGCGAAACCTCCAAGGAGGACGAAATGAAGAAACTACTCCTGGCACTGCTGGCATTCATCCCGTCGGCCGTTGTTCTGGCGGCGCCCCAAGAGCCTCCGGCTGGCTTGGACAATTGGGTTCGTCAATCCAAATACATCTTCCGCGGCAAGGTCCAGAGAAGGAACGCATCCAATCTCAAAGTCCTGCCACCCGATCCCCGGACCGCCGTCGTCCTCGTCGAAAACACTCTCGACGCCCCCAAGACCCTCGCGGACTTCACCGGGAAGGAAATTACGGTCCAGCTTCAGGACGCAAACCAGCCCTCAGCTCAGGAGGACGCCATCTTCTTCACCAACGGTTGGCTCTACGGAGAGAGCATCGCCGTAATCGAAGTTGCGCACCTGTCTCGCCCAGGCAACGAGGAGGCGATACGCCGGCAAATCAGTGCCATTCGCCAGAAGATGACCGACGAGGCCTTCCAGGCAAGAATCACCCGCGCCGCGCTCGTCGTCACAGGTCGTGTCTCAGCCACCGTGCCTTACGAGAAAGACACTCGCACCGCCGCTGCCGCGAAGGCGCCGGAAAAACCGAAACGCGTGATTTCGTCCGAACACTCCGCCGACTGGTGGAAGGCAACCGTCGATGTCAACACCATCGTCAAAGGGCAGTCCACTGCTCATCAGGTTGACGTTCTCTTCCCTAAGAGCACCGACGAAATGTGGATCAACTCCCCCAAGTTCAAAGTCGGCGACCAAGGCATCTGGATCCTGCAAAGCAACCAACAGGAGCATGGCTTGCCGTTCCTGCGCGTGCCGGGACTCACAGCCCTCGATCCTCTCGACTTTCGCCCCGCCAGCGAGCTACCCCGGGTCCGAGAACTAATAAAGAACGCTCAGTGAGTTTCTGACCGCAAATACCCCGCTTGCGGCTCCAAAACGGAGGACATCATGAAATCAATTCAGTCCGTTGCATTCCAATGGGTTACGCGCAGCCTTATCCTGCTTTTTGCCGGTACGATCGGTGCCGGGGCGCAGAGCATCACCGTGGTGAACATGGTGCCACAGTCGCTCAGCAACGAGACCGTGCGCGACGCCGAACCCAACATTTCGGTGAACCCCGCCAGCCCGCAGCAAATCGCCGCTTCGGCGTTCACCACCGATCCGGCGGCCTCCGGAAACTCCCCGATCTATGTCTCCACCGATGGCGGTCAGACCTGGAATCTGAACGTAGTATTTCCCGGCGCAGGCTGCGGATCCACTGCCACCTGTGATGCGACCCTGCGTTTCGCTGACACTTCCAATGTCCTCTACGCAGGCATTCTCCGCGGCGACAATCAGGATTTGAACATCCTCCGCTCCGGCAACTTCCTTGCCCCAGGCCTCATGACCACGCTCGTCGATCGCACGAATGAAGACCAGCCCTGGGTCGAAGCCGCCACCGCCGGAACCGACCGCGGCTACGTCGGCAACAATGATTTCAGTTTGGGAGCCGATAGTGCCAGCGTCATCCTCTCTGCCGATGCGGCCACAGCCCCGCCACCCGCCGGATTCGCCCCGCACGGCATCGACACCCGAGCCACCTGCCACCAGGATGGCCCCTCCATCCGCCCAGCCGTCCATTCCTCCGGTGTTATCTACGCCGTCTACTTCGGCTGGCGTGGAACTTGCAGCACCACAGATGTGGTCGTCGCCCGCGACGACAACTGGGGCTCCGGCGCCACTCCCTTTACCTCTCTGCTCGACACCGATACCAACCCCGGCGTCCGCGTTGTGTCTGGAGTTTCCATTCCCCCGCTCAACGCCACCCTGCTGGGCACGCAGCGCGTCGGCTCGCAACTAGCCATCGCGGTCGATCCTACCGATAGCCAAACCGTCTATGTAGCCTGGGCCGACAGTACCACCGGCCCCAACTACACCGTCCACGTGCGCCGCTCGAAACTGGGCGGCGCCGCCGGATCCTGGTCGGCAGATCTCCAGACCATCGTCTCCGCCACCAATCCAGGCTTGGCCGTCAACGCCCAAGGCAAAGTCGGATTTCTATTTCAGAAACTCGTCAACCCCGGCTCCGGAGACCACTGGGAAACGCACCTCGTCATCTCAAAGGACGGCTCATTCTCCTCGCCGTCCGATCTCGTCCTGGCCCGCCTTCCCGACCAGAACGGCGGCTACGGTGGCGTAAATCCCATCGGCGACTATGACAACGTGATCGCCGTGGGCAGCGATTTTTACGGCATATTTTCCGGCAACAACACTCCCGATCTCGCAAACTTTCCCAACGGAGTCACCTACCAGCGCTTCGCCGACTTCACTTCGCATACTCTCTTCGCGGATGCCGGACACACCACAAGCACACCTGTGTCCATCGACCCCTTCTTTTTCCACTTCACTCCGCCACCAGCTCTCCAGTACGCGGCAAAATTCGTTTGCGGCCGCACCAATGAAGAGGAAGCCGAGCACGGCCAGGGGATGGCAGCCGACGCCACCTACTTTACTTTGATTAACCTCCACAACCCTGGCGATAAGACCGCGCCCGCCCGCATGAAGATCGCCACCACCAAGCCGAACGGCGTCCCCGGCAACATCTCACCGTTCCTGCCCTTAAGCCTCAACTCCGATCAGGCCATGGAAGTCGATTGCGCCCAGATCCGCAAACTGGCCAACGACAACTCCCGTTTCCTCGAAGGTTTCGTCATCGTAGAAAGCGACTTTAACCTGGACGATGTCGCGGTCTACACCGCAGGCCACGAAGGCAAGCTCCAGACCTTCGACACCGAACGCGTGCCAGAACGCAAACAATGACGCTGATCGACCAGAATTAGCCCGGGGTGCCCCGTCCTTGTCGCGATTTTTGCGACAGGGCGGGCTTTGGGTCGCGCGCTGGGTGCCCCCACTCAAGCCCTTTTTTGGCTTGAGTGGGGTTTCTTGAAGCCGGGTTTCTTGACCCGAGGAGCGGCCCATATCACGGAGCATGCGTAGGAAACGGGTAACCCCGAACGCGCAAAACCACCCCCAAACCGACCATGTCCTTTCGTGTACCTCAGGAGTTCTACCGAGTAGGTCACCACCCCGGTAACACTGCTAGAATCCCTCCATAAGGAATGAAAGCGCCGAGTCTGCAAGCGACCAGCATCAAGCTAGTAACCCTGGCCCTTCTTGCGCCCGCAGCCTTCCCCCAAAATCTTACCGTCCGCAGCGTCTCTGTCCTGCGCTCCTCCGGACAGCCCCAAATTGAAGTCAAAACCAGCGGCCCCGTATCCCCTGCCACACAGGCCGTAACCGGCCCCGACCGCATTGTCATCGACTTCCCAGGTGCTCTACCGGCCGACACGCTCAAGAAGCTCGCCGTCCACCGTGGCGGCTTGCAGCGCATCCGCACCGGCCTGTTCCAATCGCAACCCCCCATTACGCGCATCGTTCTGGATGTCGATGGCCCCACCGACTACCAGGTCGTGCCCTCAGGAAACTCCATCGTTATTAAGCTCGGCCATCCCGATCTTGCCAACCCGGCCGTAGCCAGCAAACCTGTTCCCGCGCCGGTCGCTCCCACGCCAGCCGCCCCAGTCAAACTAGCCTCGGCCACTCCAGCCCCCGCAGCTTTCCGTACGATCAAGCAAACTCCGCTGCCTGCCCTGCAGGTAGTGAACACCGTAGCCGCCCCGTCGATCGTGCCGCAACGGCCCGCGCCGCCGCCCCATCCACCCCTTGAAGTGGCCGTGCACTCCAACCTGATGAGCATTCGCGCTCAAGGCGCAACGCTATCCGAAGTCCTCTATGAGATCCACCGCCGCACCGGCGCCGACATCGCCATTCCCGCCGGAGCCGAGCAGGAACGCGTCGTCGTCAATATCCCTTCAGCTCCCGGCCGCGACGTCATCGCCTCGCTTCTCAACGGCTCCCGCTTCAACTACATCGTTCTCGGCACCGATAGCGACCCCGGCGGCTTCCGCAACATCCTCCTCAGCGTCAAGGAAGGCGGCGGCAGTTCCGGCGTCTTCGTCCATACCGAACCCCCTCCTGCCGCAGTCCCCGCAGGCATGCAGCTCCAAGCTCCCCCTGAAATGCCCATCGCGGAGCAAGCCCAACCCGATCCCGGCCCCCAGCTCGAGCCCATCCCAGAGGACACGTCCGCCAACGAGGCCGAAACCGGCCCAGATTCGCAGCACCCCACCCCCCCGCAACAGGCCCCCATCCAAAACGTCCCCGAACCCGGCCAAATCCCGCAATAAATTGTCAGTGTGAAAGCAAGCTCGAAATCATCAGGATGAAGAAAGCTTGTCATTCCGACCACGGGAGGAATCTACTCTTGTTCTAGGAATGAGTCGATGGAGGTGCGGGCGTCCTCGCCGTGCAACACGTGCGGCTTCAGCCGCAGGTAAGTTGAGAGCGCTTTATTTGCCAGACCAGAAATTGAAACACCAGTCCCACCCTACCAGTCCCGATACTTCGTCCCATCCAACCCAATCCCGTCGGCCTTCGAAAACACATCAAATACGACCGTCGAATCCCACGAATCCGACCCAGGATCGTCTTCCATGGAGTGCATACCCCACTCGGCCTTCCCCGTCATCGGATCGACAGGAATGTCGTGCAGGAACCGCACCGTCTTCCCGCCGTTGATCTCCACACCCTTCACCAGCACATCGAGCGACTTGGGATATCCGCTGTCGTCGCCTTTTTCCCGCAACAACAGCCGGTCCGAAGCGTCCTTATAGCGGTCAATTGCGTCCCGCATCTCGCGCAGATCGCCACGCAGTTCGCGCTCTTTTTGCCGCTTGATCGCCGATCTCGCCATGGGCACCGCCAACCCCGTCAACAGCATGAGGATCGCAATCGCCACCATCAACTCAATCAGCGTGAAGCCGCCCAGCCCCCGTTTTGCCATACCCCAATTCTAGCGCTCCCCGCACCAACGTTCAAAACACCACCGTCATGAGGGACATTGCGGAGTCTGTCCAAAAAAACTTGTCATCCCGACCGGAGCAGTTACTTCGCGAAGCGATGTAACTGTGTAGTGGAGAGCCTGCCCTGAGCTTGCCGAAGGGGACCTGCTTTTTCTTGAGGAAATGGCCTGTGCCCCATTTAAGCCCTCTTTTGATTTGGGTGCGACGATTCAGCACGTGGCCAGACACAGCGCCCAACCCTCCGCTACAATATCCCCTTCAACACGAGGACACTCCCCTGAACTACCGCAAACTAGGACGCACCAATTTTGACGTCAGCGACATTTCCCACGGCCTCTGGGGCATGGGTGGATGGAGCGAATCCGACGACCACCAATCCCTCGAAGCCCTCCAACTAGCCGTCGATCAGGGAGGCAATTTCTTCGATTCCGCCTGGGCCTACGGTGACGGCAAAAGCGACAGCCTCCTCGGCCAGATCCTCGCCAACAACCCCGACAAGTCCCTCCACGCCGCCTCCAAAGTCCCGCCCAAGAACGGCAAGTGGCCCGCCTCACCAAAATATAAATATCAGGATGTCTTTCCCGCGGATCACGTATTCCAATACGCGAACCAAATCCGCAAAAAGCTGGGCGCCGAAACCATCGACCTTCTCCAACTCCACGTCTGGGACGACACCTGGGCGCAAGAACCAGAATTCCGCTCGACGGTCGAAAAACTGAAAAACGCAAAAATCATCCGTGCCTTCGGCCTCAGTCTCAACCGCTGGCAACCCGCCAACGGCATCCAAGCCCTGCGCACAGGATTAGTCGATGTAGTCCAGGTCATCTACAACATCTTCGATCAATCCCCCGAAGATGAACTTTTCCCTGTGTGCCAGGAACTGAACATCGGCGTAATCGCCCGCGTCCCACTCGACGAAGGCAGCCTCGGCGGCAAAATGACTCTCGACACCCGTTTCCCGGACTCCGACTGGCGTTCCAAATACTTTGGCCCCGAGAACCTCGGCAACACCATCCCCCGCGTGGAGAAACTCAAGCACCTCCTCCCCGCGGGGATGACCCTGCCGCAAATGGCTCTCCGCTTCATCCTGTCACACCCCGCGGTCAGCACCACCATCGTAGGCATGCGCAAACCCGAACACGTCCGCGAAAACATCGCCTTAAGCGACCAAGGTGCGCTAGACTCCGCGTTACTAGCTCAACTAAAATCCCACCGCTGGGACCGCCAAGTCCGCCCCTGGTCGGATTAATTTTGATGGAATGGAACGACATTGATTGAAACAAGGAGGGACGCCTCATGACCACTACCGCCCAAAACCCCTACGCCAGCTTCCTAGGAACCCGTGACGCGAAAACCGTAATCGCCGAAACCCCGGCCAAGCTCAAATCCCTCTCCAGCCAAATCTCCAACCTCGACCGCCCTCCAGCCCCCGGCAAATGGAGCCCCAAGGAAATCCTCTGCCACCTCGCCGATTGCGAGCTAGTCTTCGCCGTCCGCCTCCGCCACACCATGACCGAGCCCCATCACGTCATCCAACCCTTCGATCAGGACCACTGGGCCCGCCCCTACCCTTCGTTCACTGCCGACCAAGCTCTCGCCGTCTTCACCGCGGTCCGCCAATGGAACATCACGCTAATCCAAAACGCCTCCCCCGAACTCTTGGCCAAACCCGTCACCCATCCCGAACGCGGCGAAATGACGTTCCAAACTATCGTAGAAACCATGGGTGGCCACGACACCAACCACCTCCAGCAACTGGAGAAAATCGCACTGGGAACGGCGGCGTAGCAGCCTCAGCGCACCGAATTACCCACGCCTAGTCCGGAATCGGCGTCAGCACCACAAGCTGGTGCAGCCCGTCTGGTCCGTGTCCCATACATACAATTTGTCCGTAGTCATTGATGTTGATGGCCATTAATAGCGTCCACCCGGAAAGGTTGTTGACCTGGGTGTTCAGATCGATCAATGCGCCCGCATGGTATACGAAGGCATGTTCCGCGGTCGACGTATAAGCCGCTCCCACGACGTCCCCAGCGTTGTTTATGGCTCTTCCGTAAGTGCCCGTCGCGCCGAGGTTGCCTAGGTCGACATTTGTACCGTTGCTGTTGTAGAGAAGCGTGTACCAGTACGACCCGCGGTACGCCGTCCAAAGCAACTTGTTACGACTGATCTGGACCAGATGCCACGCCTTGTTGGTAACGACGACGATCTGACCTGCATTGTTGATCGCGGCGGCATAACTATCGTAGGCAGGGTTCGCCGGGTCCATGTCGCTCATGGTCCCACTGACCATCTGAAATGCTCGCTGATACCCGGCTGCGGTATTGCTCTGGCCGACAATCTGGCCTGCGCTATTGATCCCACGTGCCGTGCTCGTCCCGCCCAGCGTGCCCAGGTCGGTCATCGCGCCGGTAGAGAAAGACCACGAGAACGCACGCTTCGCCACCGTGGGACTCCAACTCTCGCCCACAATCGCTCCGCTGTCGTTCATGGCTCTGCCCTGCGCATAGCCGGCGCTGTACAGAGTCCCCAGGTCAACGTAGTACGGGATCACATAGGGCGGAAAGGGGTACGGGGCCGGAATGGTATAAGAGCCATTGATGTAGGCGTGGCCCGTGGGGGCGTTGATCGCGATCTGCTCATTGTTGTTAATGGCAAGTGCCCCCATACCAGTTGGCCCAAAGGGCATGACCGCTCCGTTATACAGAAACGGACTATTCGTCAGATTGTCATAGCCCACGACTTCGCCGTTATTGTTGAGCCCGGCTTCCTGGTTGCTCCCCGAAAAACCCAACGCAACCATGGTGTAGATTTGCGCCGTCGCCATCGACGTCGCCCCGCACAGAATCCCCGCCATCAACAGCATGCTTCCAATACGTTGAGTTTTCATTCATCTCCTTGAGCCCAAGAAATTCCCAAAAGTCGACTATTACTGGGTCCAACGAGAAATTGGCCGGGATTGGGTCAATTGGGGCAAATATTAAAACATTAGGGAGCAAGGGCCCTCGCACGGGCGTCGAAGCAGACACCTGAAGGTTCGGACGAGCTCTTTTCTAGGCGAAGTTCGGCAGGAAAGTTAGCCGCTGGAAGAGAAGCAACGTCAGTTGTCCTGCCTCAAGCGCAGCCGGCAAAAGTATGTTCTAATGCCGTGTCCACGGTTGTTTCGTTTTTCAATTTGGCAAGCGGGAAGCGTGGACCATTCAGGGCAGGGGGCGGCAATGAGAAACGGTGCCGGCATACAAACATGGAACCACCAACTCGCCACCTTTTGCACTCTTCTCGCCTGCGTGGCCCTCCCGGTACCGCTTACCCGTGCCCAGGCTTCGCCCAACCGCCCCACCCAACCCAAACAGCACGCCCAAAATAAGACCACTCCGCAATCCAACCTAACCCAACCCCCCGTCATCCCAGGCATGCCTTTCGTGCATATCGTTCCTTATGGCACGCCTACCAAAATGCTGCGTCCGCCCCTCTCGAGCGCCGGCGGCCTATTTCCCTACTGGGGCGGCCCCGTCATCTCCAACATCCACATTGTCGAAGTTCTCTGGGGATCCTTCGTCGACGTCTCCTCCACCAGCGGTCTCCCGCAATTCCTCTCCGATCTTCCCACGACCAACTACTTCGATTTGCTCAGTGAATACGGCACCGTCGGCGTCACTGGAGCAGGCGGCGCGCCGGGAAGTAACCAACTCATCGGCCGCGGTTTCTTCGATGGCAAGTTCACCATCACTCCGTCCATTTGTCCTGGCGCTGCCAACAACCCCTCCTGCACCATCTCCAACTCCCAAATCCAGTCCGAACTCCAGCGTCAGCTCGTGCACCTGCCCGCCCCCGTCAAGGATACCCATAACAACTACAACACCATTTACCTCCTCTATTTCCCTCCGGGTGTTCACATCACCATCGGCACAGCCGGCAGCTGTCAAAGCGGAGGATTCTGCGCCTATCACGCCAGCCTTCCCGGTGGCCTGCCGTCGGAGATCCCCTACGGCGTGTTCCCCGACTTCGGCCAGACCAGCGCCTGCGGGCCGTCGATGGGGTGCGGCAACAGCACCTCTGCCAACAACCTAACCTCCGCCACCAGCCACGAAATCGGCGAAGCGGTCACCGACGCCAACATCGGCAACGCCACCCAATTGGGGCCACCCCTCGCGTGGTTCAGCAACAACAATGACGAAATCGGCGACATATGCAACCAGGACCAGCAGCAAATCACGGTGGGAACCAAAACCTATACCGTGCAAGCCCAGTGGTCGAACATGCAGGCCAACTGCGTGATCGCGCCAGCCCAGTTATTGGTCACAGGTCCCACTACGGCCATTCCCGGCAAGGCCTTCAGTCTTACTGTGACGACGTCGTCATCCCTTGGCGGCACCTTGACGAACTACAGCAACACCCTCCATTTCACCAGTTCCGATGCCCAAGCCGTTCTTCCCGCCGACTACACGTTCGATCCCGCCACCGATCAGGGCACCCACATATTCTCCGTGACCTTCAACTCCCTCAACAGCCAGACTGTAACTTCCACTGACACACTGGCAGCCCCCATCACAGCCACCGCTACTCTGAACGTGAGCCACAATCCGGACCTAACCATAACCAAGACGCACACCGGCAATTTCACCCAGGGCCAAACCGGAGCTCACTACACCATCACCGTCGGCAACGCGGGCGACATCTCCACCACAGGCACGGTCACGGTTACGGATTCTCTCCCGCCCGACCTAACCGCCACGGCTATGACCGGAACCGGCTGGGCCTGCGTCCTGGGCACCCTGACCTGCACTCGCGCCGACGTTCTCGCTGCCAACGCCAGCTACCCGCTCATCACCTTGACGGTCAAGGTCTCCGATGCCGCGCAAGCTTCCATCATCAACTCCGCCACCGTCTCGGGCGGAGGCGAGGCCAATCTCCTCAACGACCAGGCCAGCGACCCCACCACTGTCATCCAGTTTCCGGATCCAACTCCCTATCTCTCTGATAGCGGCAACTTCAGCCAGGGCGCCAAGGGCGTCCAATACAGCGTCACCATTCAGAATCTCGGCAACGCTCCGACCACCGGCACCGTCACCCTCGCGTTTGCCTTGGGCACTGGTCTCACCGCTACTTCCATCACCGGCACCAATTGGACCTGCGCGCTCGCAACCCTGCGCTGCTCCCGCGCGGATTCGATTCCTGGCTTTACCTACTACGATCCCATCCAGGTAACCGTCAATGTAGCCCTCAACGCTCCAATCACAGTCACCACCACCGCGACCGTCTCTGGCGGCGGCGAGATCAACATCGCCAACGACATAGCGACAGACCCCACCCCGGTTACAGGACCAGTTCCCGATTTCGTCATTGCCAGTACTCACACTGGGAACTTTACCCAGGGACAGAGCGGTGCCACCCTCCACGTAACCGTCAGCAATACGGGCCCCGCCGCTTCCGCTGGCTTAGTCACCGTCACGGATATTCTCGATTACGGCCTGACGGCCACGGCCGTTACCGGTACCGGGTGGACCTGCACCCTATCATCGCCGCCGCTCGTGTGTACCCGGAGCGACGCTTTGGCTGCCGCCAGCAGCTATCCCCCCGTCACTGTTACTGTTGACGTCTCCAGTGGTGCCGGCACACCCCAAAACAACACCGTCTCCATCTCGGGAGGCAACGAGCTGAACGCCAGCAACGACTCGGCGATCGACCCGGTCAACATCATCGGCGTACCGGACCTGACCGGCATCAGTTACCACCAGGGAAACTTCGGCCAAGGGCAAACTGGGGCAACCTACATTCTTTCCTTCCTCAACAACGGTGCCGCTCCTTCCGTCGGCACCGTAACCCTCATCGACACTCTGCCCGCTGGCCTCACCGCTACCAGCATGAGCGGCACGGGATGGAACTGCACCCTTGGCACCCTGACCTGCACCAGTAGTGCCCCTGTGTCCTATGCTTCCGAGCGGATTACGTTAACCGTAAACGTCGCTCTCAATGCCCCCAGCTCCGTTACGAACGTTACTACCGCGACTGGTGGCGGACAAAGCAATACCACGAACGATTCGTGGTCGGATGTAACTCAGATCGAGCCTCCAGTCTCGCTGAACGTCTTCAACTACGGCAATCAGGTAACCGCTGGCCAGCCAGCTACCTTTGGGATTACCGTCGACTCCTTCACGCCAGATCCCGTAGTTTTGAGTTGTGCCGGCTTGCCTGCCGGTACGGCGTGCAGTTTCTCTCCCCCATCCGTAACGGGGCAGATCAACACGATTCTCACCATCACCACGACGGCGCCCACGCGCTCGGCTGCACTCTGGCCACGGAACACGTCCGCGCCGCTCTATGCCATTCTGCTGCCCTTGCTCGGTCTATTCGCAACCCGTATTTCCAAGGGCCGGTTGCCCAAGGCAAAGACGAAACTCGCTGCCTCCGCCGTCCTTTTCACTCTCATGTTCCTGGCGGGATGCGGAGGGGGCAGCAGCAGCACCTCGCCGCCACCTCCACCCACCCTGCACGGCGGCACGCCCCGAGGAAACTTCACCATCACAGTCACCGCCGCCGACAGTGCCGCCAGTCTGCAAGGCAGCACAACAGTTACGTTGACGGTGAATTGGAACGGATTGTAAGAGCCCGGGAGTCTCGTCCCATTCGCGAAAAATGGGTGCCCCACTCAAGCCTTCTTTTGGCTTGAGTGGGGAAGTTCGCGGCTCTGCAAAACAGACAAATGCAAAACCTCGGCACCTACCACGTAGATGAACCCTTAGGAAATTATGAGTCACGCGCCCCAGGAAGAGTTCTGGATCTGGTTCGCTCAACACCAGGCAAAGCTGTTTGATTTTGAGACTGATCAGGAAAGACTCTTTGACCAACTTGCTACCCAGCTTCAGAAAGTTCAGCCGAATCTCACTTTTGAATTTGGCCCCAAAGATGGAGGCAAGAGAGAATTTGTCATCAGCGCCGGCGGCATAAAAGCCGCGTTTCCCGCCGTCGTGTTTCTCGCAGATGTCGCACCAGCTCTGGACCAGTGGCGCGTAACTGCGTTTCGCCCGCGTCGCACTCCTATCAATATCGTGGAGTTGGAGGGGAAGTGCGTCGCCCCAGACAATGTTCAGTTCTCCCTGCTGGATAACGGAACCAGTGCGGGCATCTATCTCTTCATTCCCGGCCTTCGAGAAGGCGATATCGTCTTCAAACAAATCGGCTACTTATTGCTGGATGATGCCCTGGGAGAATACGACGTTGAAACCAGACTCGGTCTCATCAAGATGTTTTCTCCGGATACGATTACAAACGGGGACCGGTATCCACTAGCTGAGTTACCAGCGCTATTCGATCAGCTGGTGGCCCGGCTGGAGGGGCGCACCGGCAGCCCCTCGTAAATCCGCGGACTACCCAACCTCCCCCGTGTCACATTCCCCTACCCGGCTCCGGCCACCCTCCAATGCGGCGACGCGCCTTCATTAACACCGCCGCAGCCCAGCTCTTCGTCCGCTCAAAGCTTCTGGTAAACTGCGTTCCTACGGACATGATGGTCTTCGCCACAATCCTGGTGGGAACGGCGTGCTTCGCAGGTCTTGTCTGGCTCTATTTGAAAGTATACGAGCGCATTTTCGGTCACCTGCCCGAGTCCGTCGTGCTGTCTTATCTGAGGCGGCGGAACCGACCCCGAACGCTTTTCGGCGAAAACGACTGAGACACCCGTGATACATTGTCCTGCCCGGTTTCTTGGCCCCGGAGAGTCTCCATGCAGAGACGCACCTTCCTCAACGCAAGCGCCACCGCAGCTGCGGCCCTCGCACTCAAGCCTCTCGCGCTAGGCGGTGACCACGAGCAGAAACCCCTCGTCACCTACCCAGATCCCGCCATCGAAGTCATCGATCCGCGCTTCGCAAAATATGAGGTCATGAACGCCGCCGTCGAACGCCTCTACACCTGCGCCCGCTGGGCCGAAGGCCCGGTCTGGTTCGGCGATGGCCGCTACCTTCTATTTAGCGACATCCCCAACAACCGCATGCTCCGCTGGCTCGAAGACACTGGAGAAGTCAGCATCTTCCGCTCTCCCTCCAACTACAGCAACGGCAACTGCCGCGACCGCCAGGGCCGCCTCCTAACCTGCGAGCACGACACCCGGCGCGTCACCCGCACCGAATACGACGGCACCGTCACCACCCTCATCGACAGTTTCCAGAACAAGAAACTCAACGCACCCAACGACATCGTCGTCCACTCCGACGGCGCCATCTGGTTCACCGATCCCGGCTACGGCATCATGAGCAACTACGAAGGCCACAAAGCCACCTTCGAACTCCCCACCAACGTCTACCGCCTCGATCCCAAGACGCACGAAGCCACCGTCGTCGCCAGCGATATGGTCAAGCCCAATGGCCTCTGCTTCTCTCCCGACGAGAAAAAGCTCTACATCGTCGACACCGGCGCCCAGCCCCACCCTACCGACCCGCACCCCATCCGCGTTTACGATGTTGAAAACGGAACAAGCCTCAAGAACGGCCGCCTCTTCGTCGACATGTCCCCAGGCCTATCCGACGGCATCCGTTGCGACACCGACGGCAACGTCTGGTCCGCCGCTGGATGGGGCCCAGCCACCTACAACGGCGTCCATATCTTCGCCCCCGACGGCAAACTCATCGGCAAAATTCACCTTCCAGAAACCTGCGCCAACCTTTGTTTCGGGGGCGGAAAAGGCAACCGCCTCTTCATGGCCGCCAGCCAGTCCCTCTACGCCGTCTACGTCAACGCCCAAGGCGCGCAACAACCCTGACAATCCTATGAATCTTCTAATTCTGGGTGCAACGGGAGGAACCGGCCAAGCGCTCGTAGAACAAGCGCTGGCTCAAGGCCACACGGTTACCGCCTTCGCGCGCAATCCCGCAAAAGTGCGAGCCACTCAATCCAACCTCCGTGTTTTCCAGGGTGACATCTCGAACTACGACTCGCTCCAAGCCGCCATCCGGGGTCAGGATGCCGTTCTCTCCGCTCTTGGCATTCGGGTGCAGGTCGCCCTGCTCATTGTGATAGTGATTCTTTGCCAGTTCACTGCTCGACTCGCCCACCTCACTGGCGCGGTAGGATTGCTACTGCGGATCGGCGGCCCGATCCTGGCGGATATTATTCTTTTCCGGCGCACCACCGAACTCTCGGAGGGAACGAAAAATGTCCTGCGCGCCATGGAAGCGCTGGGCGTGAAGCGTTTCGTTTGCGAATCCTCCCTCGGCATTGGTGACAGCAAGGGACAGCTGGGGCTCCTCTACAACTACGTCGTGATTCCTGTGCTGCTTCGAAACATTTTCGCCGACAAGCAAGTCCAGGAGAAGCTGATTCAGAACAGCAATCTGGATTGGGTGATCGTGCGTCCAGCGGTCCTCACCAATGGTCCGCGTACCGGTAAATACCGCGCTGGTTTTGACTCCAGCGACCAATCCATTCGAGGCAGGATTTCCAGAGCCGATGTGGCCGACTTCATGTTGGGACAAGTTGCCGACCCTTCTTACGTAAGAAAAACTCCCGGCCTTTCGTATTAGCGCTGCAGTCCGTTATCCCTTGCGCGCCAGTAGCCCAAGGACCGGCAATGCCATCACCATGAAGAAGCTGATCCCCAGCGTCCAGTTGAGCCATTTTTGTCCCGGACGATTCACCCAGAAACACAGCAGCGCAGAAAGCAGCAGGGCTTGCGGCATCACTTCCAGCCAGCCGATCACCTCATACTGCGGCAGCCCCGTCCTATAAATCATGCCTTCGATCGATCCCGGCGCCGCGGCAAAGGTGTTCAGGATGCCGAGGCCAATAAGCATCCATGCCATGAGCAGCCAGCCGTTCTTTTTCCTAAACAACGTTCCTCGAAAGGGATAGAAGACAGCAGCGAAGACCAGACCGCGCAGCGGCTGAAACAGCGGCCCCGCCATAACCCACGGATCCGTGATCTGCCGCATGCCCGAGTTAGGGTGGGCGAACAGCGCCCCATAGTCGAGGAAGTGAGCCGCCAGAATTCCGCAGACCACGTAGGTGATCGTGTGGCATACGACCGTCTTCGCAGCCAGCGCAGGAAAGCCCGGTCGCACATTCTCCATAAAATCAAGCTCGGGTGCCCCCCACTCAAGCCTTCTTTGACTTGGGTGGGGTGCTTCAGGGGTTGGTTAAGCCGGACAGTCTACGCTCGCCCCGCAAACTCCCGCGTTTCCGTCGATACCTTCACCGTCTCCCCCTGCTTAATAAACAGGGGAACCCGAATCTCAATCCCAGTCTCCAGAGTCGCTGGCTTGGTCACGCTTCCGCTGCTGGTGTCACCCCGGACTCCAGGTTCCGTATACGTAACGCTCAACTCCACTTGCGCCGGCAGCTCCAACCCAATCGGGTTCCCGTTGAACTTATGCACCTGGATAATGACGCCTTCCACCATAAAATCCAGCGCATCCCCCATCATCTCCGTGGAAAGGGTCAGAGTCTCAAAGCTCTCCTGATCCATAAAGTGGAACCCGCTCCCGTCGCTATACAAATACGACGCCTCCACCGTCAACAAGTCCGGCTCCTTAAACTTCTCACTCGCCTTGAAAGTCTTGTCAAACACCGCCCTTGTCAACAGGTTGCGCATCTTCAGGCGCACCAAAGTCTGCCCACCCCTCGCCGTCGGCGTCGATACCTCCACATCCAGGCACACATACGGCGTGTTCTCCATTTCGAAGAACATCTTCCGTCTCACATCGATAGCGTCAATTAACGCAGCCACAATCTCCGTTCCCACCTATCAATAATTTGTCATCCCGACCGGAGCAGTTGCTTCGCAATGCGAAGCAACTGCGAAGTGGAAGGACCCGCTTGATTGGGGGAAGCACGCAGCCGGACAGAGTCGCGGCTAGAACCGGTCACCGCGCCCCGTAAAAGTAATAATCCGCCTCGTAACCACTCTTCACCTCAGCACCCTGAGTACATCCACTCGCGGGCGCCACGCCGCCCTTCGTGTGCACTCTCTGAATGCTTGTTACCGCGCTGAACACTCCTGTTCCAGAATGCCCAGTCGCACTCACCAGCAGCCACGGAATCGACCCCGACTCCGGCGCATCAACCTTCGCCGCCGCCTTCCCCGTAACCTCGCTCCCATCCTTATGCTTCCACGTAGGCCCCGCAAAATGCCGCCCCAACACCTCTCCCTGCGGATCCCGCAACTCCGCCTCCGGAGCCTTCAAAGTCCACCCAGCCTTCCCATCCGCTGCAACCTGGCACGAGTAGATCTGCGACCCCACAGCATGCACCCGCAGCAAAACTACCTCCCCAGCCGGAGCCTGAATCGCATCCGGCACATCAGGACGCGAAGGCGCTTGCCCACGCGCCAAAGCGGAAAAGGCGACAGATAATATCGCAAGGGAGAGTACAAAGAGACGAGCCGCTTGCCTGATTCGTGAAATCACAGGGGAAGTTTACCTCACAGACAGGCAAGTCACGGGAAGAAATTGGGGAAACCTCTCCCCCATCGCGTACATCCAACGCTCATCCGTTAAACGCCAACAACAAAAGAGGAGGCAAATCATGAAACTCACCGAACTGCTGCTCGAAGAACTGGATCGCGAAGCCCCTGGAATCCGTAAAGCCCTGGAACGGGTCCCGGAAGGGAAGAACGATTGGAAGCCGCACGAGAAATCGATGCCGCTCGGCCGATTGGCTACCCTGGTCGCCACCATGCCAGCGTGGATCGACATGGTCGTCAACCTCGATGAGCTCGACATCAATCCGCCCGGTGGCCCGAAGTATAAGTCGCAAGATTGGAGCACCCGCGCGGAACTGCTCGAGCAATTCGAAACCAGCCTGAAAAAAGGCCGCGAGGTCTTGAAGGCGACGTCCGACGATCGCCTGCTGAACACCAATTGGCGAATGTTGGCCGCAGGCAAACTCATGAGCGACCAGCCACGCTACGTCGCTATCCGCGACGGAGTCTTCAACCATCTGGCCCACCACCGCGGCCAACTTACCGTCTACCTGCGGCTCAACGAAGCCAAAGTCCCAGCCATCTACGGTCCTTCAGCCGACGAAGGCAAACCGCCCAACGAAGGGAAAGAAGCAGCAGGGAAAGAAGGGAAAGCCGCATAGAAGCGCGTCATCCACAGAGCAACCGTCAACCTTAGTTAGTTCCAGGAGTGGGCCAAGGTCCCAGTGGACGGGTGGCCCATTCAAGCCCTCTTTTGGCTTGAGTGGGGCTTTCGATGGGAGGTTTGAGTGGGCCAGTCTTGAGTGGTCCACCCACCCGCCTGTGTCGACAATATCCCTGCGTTCATTCGCCACGGTAGAGCACGGCTTCAGCCGCGCGTTTCGACACCACAACAAAAGGGCTTCAGCCCCCGAGGTGGGGTTCAAGGTTTTGGATGGTTTAAGCTTTTGGGCGGCGCAGCACTTCAGTGCTGCAATACCAGCTTGTCAGAGTTGCCGCTTCAGCCGCTGAGGTAAGCTCCGTATCAGGGCATGCCTTCAGGCATGACGTAAACGTGCTCCAACCCGCGCCTTCAGGCGCCGCGCGTTCGTGTAGAGCGGACACTCCTGTCCGCTGCCGTCGGGGTAAAAGGCACAAGCCTCTGCCGCCGTAGAAATCAAGACCAACACCAACAGCGTCGGCGAGGAGTTTCCGACCCACGCCAACGAACGCCTACAATGCATCCGGCGAAGAAGAGCCAGACCGCTGTGTGCAGCAGCTTGATCCTACCAGGAGGGGGATTCGTTGGGATTGCGTTTTTACCGGGAGTCCCAGTTTAGAAGATGGATCGATTCCGCGGTCAACAATTCCGGCAGTTCCCTGCGGGAGGGGTGGGTCCCCGGTCGAATTTCCCAGTCCGGGACAATCCCGAGGGTGGCCCACTCAAGCCCTCTTTTGGCTTGAGTGGGGCTTTTCAAAGTCGTAGGCTCAGCCCATGCCTTGGGGACTACAGCGCTTCCAGCAATCCCGGCAGACCCACTTTGTAACCTTCGCTTGTTATCATCGCCACCCGTCGTTCACCACGGATGCCGCGAAACAAATCTTCGGGAACGCACTAGAGCGCGTCCGCTGCCGTTTCGGGCTCTATGTTTACGGCTACGTAGTCATGCCCGAGCACGTCCACCTTCTACTGAGCGAACCGGGTGGTCCATTCAATGCAGAGGGTGGCCCACTCAAGCCTTCTTTTGGCTTGAGTGGGGCTTTAACACTCGCCGATGCCGTCAAATCCCTAAAACAAGGCGTCTCCCGCCGCCTGATCGGCGAAGCCACACACTTCTGGCAAAAGCGCTATTACGATTTCAACATCCGGAACCACTCGCAGTTTGTGGAGAAGCTTCGCTACATCCATCGCAACCCGGTAAAGGGCGGTTTGTGCGAACGCCCTGAAGACTGGGAGTGGAGCAGCTTTCGCCACTACGCAACCGGCTGCGCAGGACGAGTGGAGATTGAAAGTGAATGGACGGCAAGGGCACGTGAACGGGCCGTAGGAATGCTCTGTCCACCCTTGGAACTACTCCACTCAAGCCAAAAGAGGGCTTGAATGGGCCACCCCGACGGTTTTGCTTTGTTCTTCGATCGGGATGGCGAGTTCCACAAACAAATTCTCCCTACACCGTCGAGGCAACGAACGTTGCGAGACAATCTTCAA
>Ga0137409_10000272_pt1 | contig 54750 bp, 46 predicted proteins | sample CZODoug1_16funga_FD_122059 | JGI IMG/M metagenome (GOLD analysis project Ga0137409, IMG submission 122059) | Vadose zone soil fungal communities from Angelo Coast Range Reserve, California, USA - CZODoug1_16fungal (Hybrid Assembly) | ecosystem: Environmental > Terrestrial > Soil > Vadose zone... | reverse complement strand
CCTCGCGCGCGAGGCAAGGCTTGTTTTGGACGACGCCTGAATTCCCGTAGGATCAAGGCGAGCTCACCAATCCACGATCGTGCCGTCCGCCAGCACCGCGTTGCCGGCGTGCATGATCTCCTGCTTGAAGGGATGCTTCGCCACCGTGGCCTCGCTGACTTCGACGCCGAGGCCGGGGCGTTCGGGGATCAGCCAGTGCCCGTCCTTGGCCTTGATCGGGCTTTGCACCACGTCGTGATACCACGGCACCGCGCCTGACATTTCTTCCTGGATCACGAAGTTCGGCGTGGCGATGTCGAAGTGCAGCGCCGCCACCCCGGCAAGCGGCCCGAGCGGATTGTGCGGGGCGATGCCGACACCCGCGGTCTCCGCCATCGCCGCGATCTTGCGCGCTTCGCTGAAGCCGCCGACGTGGCACAGGTCGGGCTGGGCGATGTTGATCGCGCGCAGGCGGAACAGGTCGTCGAATTCGCGGCGATCCACCAGGCGTTCGCCGGTGGCGATCGGCACCGGCGATTTGTCCATGATCTGCTTCATGCCCAGGGAATCGCCGGGCTGGATCGGTTCCTCGACAAACAGCGGCCGGTACGGCGCCAGCGCGTGGATGTACTGCAGCGCCACGCTGGTCGAGGCGCAGCGGCCGTGAAAATCGATCATGATCTCCACGTCGTTGCCGACCGCCTCGCGCAACGCCTGCATCATGCCGCCGACGTGGTCCAGTTCCCTGGGCGATGCGGTGTAGTGCGTGTAAGGGATGAACACGACTTTGAGCGCGCGATAGCCCTTCGCGATCACTTCCAGCGCGCGCTCCGCCACCGACTTGCGATCCATGCTCTCGTACACCGCAGTCATGTCGCCGAAGCCGAGGTGGGTGTAGATCTTGACCTTGTCGCGGGTCTTGCCGCCCAGCAGGCGCCACACCGGCACATTGAGCTCCTTGCCCCAGATGTCCCACAAGGCCATCTCGATGCCGCTGATGGCGGTGTTGCCGATCACCCCCAGCCGCCAGAACGAGTGCTTGGTAAGAATCCGCACATTGTTCTCGATGTCGCGCGGGTCGTGTCCGAGCAGCAGCGGTTCCAGGTCCTGGACCGCGCCGACCACCGCGCGGGTCTTCCATTCGAGCGTGGCTTCGCCCCAGCCGTACAGCCCCGGCTGGTCGGTTTCCACCCGCACGAACACCCAGTTGCGCATCTCGGCGTTGCAGACCGAGGTCTTGATCGCGGTGATTTTCATTTTTCTCCTCCCGGGGGACACTCTGAAGGCGAAAGATTAAAGCCAAGCCCCGATCTTATCCAGCGCACCGATTCGGGCATAATCTCTGCCGCCGCAAGGGGCGCCGCGTGCGGACTGTGCGGATTCATCCATATATATAGCGAAAGGAAGCAATGGCCCAATCTCTGGGACCATTCGATTACGTCATCGTCGGCGCCGGCTCGGCCGGCTGCCTGCTTGCCAACCGCCTGACTGCGGATCCTGAAGTGCGCGTGCTGCTGCTCGAGGCCGGCGGCAAGGACGACTACTTCTGGATCCACGTTCCGGTCGGTTATCTCTACACCATCGGCAACCCGCGCACCGACTGGTGCTACAAGACCGAACCCGACCCGGGACTGAACGGCCGTTCGCTCGGCTATGCCCGCGGGCGCGTGCTCGGCGGCTGCTCCTCGATCAACGCGATGATCTACATGCGCGGACAGAAGAGCGATTACGACCACTGGGCCGCGCTCGGTAACAAGGGCTGGTCGTGGGACGAAGTGCTGCCCTACTTCAAGCGCACCGAGGATTACCAGCACGGCGCCGACGAGCTGCATGGCGCCGGCGGCGAACTGCGCGTCGAGGAGCGGCGAGTGAACTGGGAGATCCTCGATGCCTGGCGCGAGGCCGCGGAGGAATGCGGTATACCCAAGATCGAGGAATTCAACCGCGGCGACAATTTCGGCAACGCCTATTTCCAGATGAACCAGCGGCGCGGGGTGCGCTGGAGCAATACCAAGGCCTTTCTGCGGCCGGTGATGCACCGGCCGAACCTGACTGTGCTCACCCGTGCGCATGTGAAGCGCGTGCGCATGCAAACCATGGGATTTCTCAAGCGCGCCACCGGCGTAGAGTTCAGCCTCGGCCCGCGCGGCAACCAGTTTGCCGAAGCGAAGGGAGAAGTGATCCTCGCCGCCGGCGCGATCGGCTCGCCGCAGATCCTTCAGCTCTCCGGCATCGGCCCCGGCGCGCTGCTGCAGGACCTCGGCATCAACGTCGAGCACAACCTGCCAGGGGTGGGCGAAAACCTGCACGACCACCTGCAGATCCGGCTGATGTACAAGGTGAAGAACGTCCGCACCCTCAACGAGCGCGCCAACAGCCTGTTCGGGAAAATGGCGATGGGGCTCGAGTACCTGTTCTTCCGCACCGGGCCGCTGACCATGCCGCCCTCGCAACTGGGCGCGTTCGCGAAAAGCGATCCGGCGCAGCCGTCGGCGAACATCGAATGGCACGTGCAGCCGCTGTCGCTGGACAAGTTCGGCTCGCCGCTGCACAGCTTTCCCGCGATCACGCCTTCGGTATGCAACCTGCGCCCCACCAGCCGCGGCCACGTGCGCATCAAGAGCTCCGACCCGAACGCACATCCGGCCATCACGCTCAACTATCTTTCCACCATCGAGGACAAGAAAGTCGCAGTGGACTCGATCCGCTTCACCCGCCGCATCATGCAGGCCAAGGCGCTGGCGAAATACCAGCCGGAGGAATTCAAACCCGGGCCGGATTTCAAGACCGACATCGCGCTGATGAGTGCGGCTGGCGATCTCGGCACGACTATCTTCCACCCGGTCGGTACCTGCAGGATGGGCCGCGACGAACTCGCCGTGGTGGACGACCGACTGCGCGTGCGCGGCATCGCCGGGCTACGCGTGATCGATGCATCGGTGATGCCGCGCATCACCTCCGGCAACACCAACGCGCCGACCACCATGATTGCCGAGAAGGGCGCCGAGTTCGTGAAGGAAGATGCCCGGAGGCGCTGAAACGGCATTCAGCGCCGCCAGCTTCCGGATCTACCGCTCCCCGTCGCCATTACGGTTTCGCAGAGCTAACTTTTTCTTTGGAGGACAAATCATGCCGGCTTACCTGATTTCGCAGATCGAGGTTCACGACCCCGTGGGTTACGAGGAGTACCGCAAGCTCGTCCCGTCGTCGCTCACGAAGTACGGCGGTAGATTCATTGCGCGCGGTGGCAAAATCGACGTGCTCGAAGGCGACTGGTCGCCCAGGCGCGTGGTGATCTGCGAGTTCGAAAGCATCGAACGCGCGCGCCAATGGTACGAATCAGAGGAATACCGGCCGGCAATGGAGATCCGCAAGAAGACCTCGACCGCACGGATCATCGTCGTCGAGGGCGCCCCACCCCGCTAACCCGCCCTCGCCCCTCTCCACGATTCGAACGACTCACCAATAACGCATTCACCAATAACGCATTCACCGCCAGGGACGCCAAGGACGCCAGGGAAAAGCATATGGGGTGAAAGCGCGGCTGAGTTAGGGTGACGCAACACAGATACTGGCACGGGGATTGGACACTCACCTGATCCTTATATTTGCCTTTCCCTGGCGTCCTTGGCGTCCCTTTGCGTCCTTTGCGTCAACGCTGTGGTCGCCGGCCAATGGCCGGCCATGATTGAAGCGCGTCAGGCGCCCCGCGGCAGCACAAGTGTGGCCTCCAGCCCGCCCTGCGGCAGGTTACGCAGCCGCACCGCGCCGCCGTGCGCCTGAGCGATGTTGCGGGCAATCGACAATCCCAGCCCGCTGCCGCCGCTGTTGCGGTTGCGCGAGCCTTCGACGCGATAGAACGGATCGAAGACGCGCTCGATGTCGCGTTCCGGGATGCCCGGACCGCTGTCGGCGATGGCGACATTCACCGCCCGACCTTCGTCGCGCACCGTGATGTCGGCGCGCTGGCCGTAAGCCAGCGCATTGTCCAGCAGGTTCTGCAGGCAACGCTTGAGCGCCTGCGCGTGCCCCATCACCGGGCCCGGCGTTGCGCCGGCAATGGTGACGGTATGGCCGGCCTCCTCGGCGTCCTGTTTCAGGCTCGAGATCAGGGCGTTGAGATCGATCGGATGCAACTCTTCCCCGCCTTCGCTCAGGCCCCGCATGTAGTCCAGGGTGGACCCAACCATCTCCTGCATCGCGTCGAGGTCGCGGATAAAGCGCGTCCTGAGCTCGGCGTCTTCCAGCATTTCGGCGCGCAGCCGCATGCGCGTGATCGGCGTCTTGAGGTCATGCGACATTGCGCCCAATACCTTGAGCCGCGTCTCGACGTAGCGCTTCAGTCGGTCCTGCATGGTGTTGAGCGCGCGCGACGCGCGCGCAAGTTCCACCGTTCCCGTTTCCGGAAGCGGCGGCCGCTCGATGTTGCGGCCGAGTTCCTCCGCCGCCCGCGCCAGCACCGACAAGGGTTTGGTGACCAGTCGCACCGCAAAAAAGAGCAGTACCAGCATGACGCCATCCACGATCGCAAGATTGCGCAGCAACCGGGTGAACCAGTTCGTCGTGCGCGGCGGGTAGGTGCTGTCCGCAGTAATCCAGGTGCCATCGCCAAGCAATACGGCAGCACGGATGCGCATCCCGGCACGCTCGCCGAATTCACGCGCGTACCAGGAATCCGGGTTGATGTTCACCGTCTGCGCGTCGACCACCCGGAATCGCGTGCCGGGATCGAGCGCCAGTGCCAGCGCTTCGCGCGCCAGGCGGTGGAGTTCGGTTTCCTCGTCCGAGGCGGCAGAATCGCCGCCCGCCGGCTTACCGTCATTCAATTTCAGCGTTGCGTCGGCAATCGCGTCCATGATTCGTGGCCGCTGCGCCGGGGTCACGGCATTGAGCACGCGCACGACGTCGCCGATCCTGGCCGCCGCCCGCGATGCAACGGTGCGGACAACCAGATCGTCGCGTTCGGCGATGTGAATCGCGGTAGTAAGCAGCTGGACGGCGACAAGGCCGCCCAACAGGATCAGCGCGATGCGGCCGAACAGCGAGCCCGGCAGCAGCTTCAAGATTGGCTCTCCACGCGCACCGCCAGGACATAGCCTTTGCCGCGCACGGTCTTGATGATCGCCGGCTCGCGTGCCCCGTCCCGCAGGCGTTCGCGCAGGCGGCTCACCTGCATGTCGATGGTGCGGTCGAGCGGGTCGGCATCGCGCCCGAACGTGAAATTGGAAAGCTGGTCGCGTGACAGGACCGCGTTCGGGTTCTGCAGGAAGATCAGCAGCAGCCGGTACTCGGCGCCCGACAAGGGCACCACCACGCCGTCAGGCGCGCGCAGATTGCGCTCCCGTGTATCCAGCCGCCAGCCGGAGAAACTGAAGGATTCCGGCACGTTGATCTCGGTATCGGCGGGCAGCGCCTTGGCGCGCCGCAGGACGCTGCGGATGCGCGCCAGCAGTTCGCGCGGATCGAAAGGCTTGGCCAGATAATCGTCGGCACCCGTCTCCAGTCCAATAATTCGGTCCACCGGATCGCCCTTCGCAGTGAGCATCAGCACCGGCACCTGCGAGCGAGCGCGCAACTGCCGGCACAGCGACAGACCGTCCTCGCCCGGCAGCATCAGGTCCAGCACCACCAGGCTCGCCGGCCTGGCCAGCAGGGCCTCGCGCATGGCCGGCCCGTCCGCCACTGCCTGCGCATCGAACCCGTTCTTGCGCAGGTATTCCTCCAGCAGTTTGCGGATGTCTTCGTCGTCGTCAACAATGAGTATGCGATCTCGCATGGCTGCCCTTATACCTCCGACTGAAATCATTTGGGAGAAGTTTTGTCATTTACTGTAACCCTCGCCAGACCCCGGACATTTCGTTACATAGCGCACCGGGTCATGACATACAGTTGCCACTCCCCAGAAAAGCATTCGGAATCATCCCGGAACCAACCGATGAGCACCGCCCCCCTTCCGCCGCCGGCGGCTGAAGAGCTGATTCCCGCCGGCATGCAACGCAGCGCCGGACCCGCTGCCTGGTGGCAGCGCACCTGGGTCTGGTTGCTGGTGCTCGCCATCCTGGGCGGCACCGCCTATTTCGTTTTCGCCAAACCCGAGGCCGGCAAGCCGGCCGGCATGCAGCAGTCCGGCGGCAAGCCAGGCATGAATGCGATGAACCGCAGCCAGCCGGTGGTCGCAGCCGCGGCCAAGGTTGGCGACATCAACGTTTACCTGAACGGACTCGGTACGGTCGTGCCGCTCAACACCGTCACGGTAAAGACACGTGTCGACGGCCAACTCAGCGCGGTGATGTTCCGCGAGGGCCAGATGGTAAAGCAAGGCGAACTGCTCGCGCAGATCGATCCACGTCCTTACCAGGTGCAACTGGCGCAGGCCGAAGGCACCATGGCCCGCGACCAGGCGTTGCTGAAAAACGCCCAGGCCGACCTCGATCGTTATCGCACGCTGTTCGAGCAGGACTCCATCGCCAAACAGCAACTCGATACCCAGGCCTCGCTGGTTCGCCAGTACGAAGGCGCAATCAAAGCCGACCAGGCGCAGATAGACAGCGCCAAGCTGCAACTCACCTATTCCCGCATCACCGCTCCGCTCAGCGGACGGCTCGGCCTGCGCCAGGTCGACGCCGGCAACATCGTCCACGCCAGCGATACCAACGGCATCGTGGTCATCACGCAGCTGCAGCCGGTCACGGTGGTCTACACCCTTCCCGAAGACAACATCTCTGCCGTAATGAAGAAATTGCATGCCGGTCAGAAGCTGACGGTGGATGCGTACGATCGAGCGGGCAAGACGAAGCTCGCCAGCGGAATGCTGCTCACGGTGGACAACCAGATCGATCCCGCCACCGGCACGATCAAGCTGAAAGCGCAGTTCGCCAACGACGATTCCAGCCTGTTCCCGAACCAGTTCGTGAACGCGCGCATGCTGCTCGACGTCATGCGCGAAATCATCCTCATCCCGTCGGCTGCAGTCCAGCGCGGTACGCAAGGCACGTTCGTCTACGTAGTCAGGGACGACCAGAGCGTTGCCGTGCGCACGGTGAAGCTTGGGCCGACCGAAGGAGAGACCGCCGCCATCGAGTCGGGGCTGTCGGCCGGAGAGATCGTGGTGGTGGACGGTACCGACAAGCTTCGCGACGGCGCCAAGGTGGAGGTCGGCGAGCGCAATGCCGCCGCCGCGCCTTCAGACGGCGGGACGCCGAAACAAGGCAAGCGCCGCCGCGATGGCGATGCATCGCCATCCGCATCCGGCAGCTGATCCGCGCGGCGCATGAACCCGTCGCGTCCGTTTATTCTGCGTCCGGTGGCGACCTCGCTGATGATGGTCGCCATTCTGCTTTCCGGCATCGTCGCCTATCGCCTGCTGCCCCTGTCGGCGCTGCCGGAGGTCGACTATCCCACCATCCAGGTCGTGACCCTGTATCCGGGCGCGAGTCCCGACGTCACCACCTCTTCGATCACCGCGCCGCTGGAGCGCCAGTTCGGCCAGATGCCGGGACTGAACCAGATGTCGTCCACGAGTTCCGGTGGCGCATCGGTCATTACGTTGCAGTTCAGCCTCGATCTGACACTCGACGTCGCCGAACAGGAGGTGCAAGCCGCCATCAACGCAGCCACCTCGCTGCTGCCGCAGGACCTGCCGTCGCCGCCGATCTACAGCAAGGTCAATCCCGCCGACACGCCCATCCTGTCTCTGGCCATCACCTCGAGCTCGTTGCCGCTGCCCAAAGTGCAGGACCTGATCGACACCCGCATCGCGCAGAAAATTTCGCAGCTTCCCGGCGTGGGGCTGGTGAGTCTGTCCGGCGGCCAGCGCCCCGCGGTGCGCGTCCAGGCCAATCCCAAAGCGCTGGCAGCCTATGGAATGAGCCTGGATGATCTGCGTACCGCGATCGGCAATGCCAACGTCAATCAGGCCAAAGGCAGCTTCGACGGGCCGTCACGCGCCTCCACGATCGATGCCAACGACCAGCTCAAGTCCGCCGACGAGTACCAGCGCCTGATCATCGCCTACAAGAACGGCGCGCCGATCCGGCTGACCGACGTCGCGGATGTCGTAGACGATGCGGAGAACGTGCGGCTCGCCGCCTGGGCCAACGACAAGGCGGCGCTCATCCTCAACATCCAGCGTCAGCCGGGCGCCAATGTGATCGTGGTGGTCGATCGCATCAAGAAACTGCTTCCGCAGTTGCAGGCCGCGCTGCCCGGTTCGGTGGACATCGTAATGCTTACCGACCGAACGACGACAATCCGCGCGTCGGTCAAGGACGTGCAGTTCGAACTGCTGCTGGCGGTTGCGCTGGTGGTCATGGTGATCTTCCTGTTTCTGCGCAACGTCGCCGCCACCATCATTCCGAGCGTGGCCGTGCCGCTGTCGCTCGTGGGCACCTTCGGCGTCATTTACCTGGCCGGATTCAGCATCAACAACCTCACGCTGATGGCGCTGACCATTGCCACCGGTTTCGTCGTCGACGACGCGATCGTCATGATCGAGAACATCGCGCGCTACATCGAAGAAGGCATGAAACCGCTGGAAGCCGCGCTCAAGGGCGCCGAGCAGATCGGTTTCACGATCATCTCGCTGACCTTCTCGTTGATCGCGGTTTTGATTCCGCTGCTGTTCATGGGCGACGTGGTCGGCCGCCTGTTCCGCGAATTCGCCATCACGCTCGCGGTCGCGATCCTGATTTCCGCATTCGTGTCGCTGACGCTTACGCCGATGATGTGCGCGCGGCTGTTGCACCATATCCCCAAAAGCGAGCAAAGCCGCTTTTACCGCTCGAGCGGCCGCTTCTTCGACGCGGTGATCGCACGCTACGGCAGGATGCTCGACTGGGTGCTGGACCGCCAGGCCGCCACCCTGCTGGTCGCGCTCGGCACGCTGGCGTTGACCGTGCTGCTCTATTTTTTCGTGCCGAAAGGTTTTTTTCCGGTGCAGGATACCGGCCTGATCCAGGGCATCTCGGAAGCGCCGCAATCGATCTCCTTCGCGGCGATGGCGCAGCGCCAGCAGGACCTTGCCAAAATTGTGCTGCAGGACCCCGCGGTGGAAAGCCTGTCGTCGTTCATCGGTGTGGATGGCAACAATGCGACGCTGAACAGCGGCCGCATGCTGATCAACCTCAAGCCGCTGAAGGCGCGCGGCATCGATGCCACCGGAGTCATCCGCAGATTGCAACCGCAACTCGCGCAGGTCGCGGGCATTTCGCTCTACATGCAGCCGGTGCAGGACCTGACCATCGAGGATCGCGTCAGCCGCACGCAATATCAGTTCAGCGTCGAAGACGCGAATGCGGACAACCTGGGCATCTGGGTGCCGAAACTGGTCGAGCGCCTGCGCGCCTCTACGCAGCTCGCCGATGTCGCCAGCGACCTGCAGGACCGGGGATTGCAGGCCTTCGTTGAGATCGACCGCAGTACCGCGAGCCGGCTCGGCATCACGCCGGCCGCGATCGACAACGCGCTTTACAACGCCTTCGGCCAGCGCATGATCTCGACCATCTTCACGCAGTCGAACCAGTATCGCGTCGTGCTCGAGGTCCAGCCTGAGTACCAGAAGGGACCGGCGGCTCTCAACGACATTTTCGTGACTTCGGCGGACGGGCAACAGGTGCGGCTGTCCGCGCTGGCGCGCGTGAGCGAACACACGGCGCCCCTTTCCATCAATCACCTGGGACAGTTCCCGGCCAGCACGATTTCTTTCAATCTTGCGCCGGGTTCTTCCCTCGGGGATGCAGTTCGCACGATTCGTGCGGTGGAAGCGGAGATCGGATTGCCGGCCAGCATGCAGACCAGTTTCCAGGGTGCGGCGCTTGCCTTCGAGGCCTCGCTGAACAATACGCTGTTGCTGATCCTGGCGGCGATCGTGACCATGTACATCGTGCTCGGCGTGTTGTACGAAAGCTATATCCATCCGGTCACGATTCTGTCCACGCTGCCCTCGGCCGGCGTTGGCGCGCTGCTGGCGCTGATGCTCTCGCACACCGACCTGGGCATCATCGCCATCATCGGCATCATCCTGCTGATCGGCATCGTCAAAAAGAACGCCATCATGATGATCGACTTTGCGCTCGACGCTGAACGCAAGGAAGGCAAGAGTCCGCGCGAAGCCATCCACCAGGCCTGCCTGTTGCGCTTTCGCCCGATCCTGATGACGACCCTGTCGGCACTGCTGGGCGCACTGCCGCTGATGATAGGCAGCGGCGTGGGCTCGGAATTGCGGCATCCGCTCGGGATCACCATGGTCGGCGGTTTGCTGGTCAGCCAGGTGCTGACGCTGTTCACGACGCCGGTGATCTATCTCGCCTTCGACCGGCTGGCGAATCGACGCGGAAGGCAGATCCGCAAGCTCGCCGATGAGCCGCAGTCCGGGGGCGCGCGGCCGTGAAGTTCTCCGAGTTCTTCATCCACCGTCCAGTGGCAACCACGCTGCTCACGCTGGGGATCGCGTTGTCCGGCGTCATGGCGTTCCAGCTGCTGCCGGTGTCGCCCTTGCCGCAGGTGGACTTTCCGACGATCTCGGTGCAGGCCTCGCTGCCTGGCGCCAGTCCGGAAACCATGGCCGCAACGGTGGCGACACCGCTGGAGCGCGCCCTGGGCCGCATCGCCGGCATCACCGAGATGACGTCGTCGAGTTCGCTCAGCTCGACCCGCATCACGCTGCAATTCGACCTCGATCGCAACATCGACGGCGCGGCGCGGGACGTACAGGCGGCGATCAATGCTGCGCGCGCGCTGCTACCCACCGGATTGCCGAGCAACCCGACCTATCGCAAGGTGAATCCGGCCGATGCGCCGATCATGATCCTGTCGCTGACGTCGGAAAGCATGACTCGTGGCCAGATGTATGACGCGGCGTCGAGCATCCTTGCGCAAAAGCTCTCGCAGCTGAAGGGCATCGGCCAGGTTTCAGTCGGCGGCAGTTCCCTGCCGGCGGTACGCGTGGAACTTCTTCCGTCCGCGCTCCACAAGTACGGCATTGGCACGGAAGACGTGCGTAGCGCGATTGCCGCTGCGAATGCGAACCGGCCCAAGGGCATGGTGGAGGACGGCGTACGGCACTGGCAGATCTACGCCAACGACCAGGCCAGGCAAGCTGCCGAGTATCTGCCGCTGATCATCGCCTACCGCAACGGCGCCGCGGTGCATCTGTCGGACGTCGCCGAAATAACGGATTCGGTTCAGGACTTGCGCAATGCCGGGTCGGCTGACGGCAAGCCGGCAGTACTCGTCATCCTGAATCGCCAGCCGGGGGCGAACATAATCGCGACCGTGAACCGGGTCCGGGCGGCCCTGCCATTGCTCAGGGCGTCGATTCCCCGTGCGATCGATCTGGCGGTGGTGCTGGACCGTACCCCGACCATCCGCGCCTCGCTGCTCGAAGTCGAACGTACGCTGCTGATCTCCATTGCGCTGGTGGTGATGGTGGTTTTCCTGTTTCTGCGCAAAGCTACCGCGACCCTGATCCCCACAGTGGCCGTTCCGGTGTCCCTGCTCGGCACATTCGGCGTCATGTATCTCGCCGGTTACAGCCTCAATAACCTGTCGCTCATGGCGCTGACCGTGGCCACGGGTTTCGTCGTGGACGATGCCATCGTCGTGCTGGAGAACATCTCCCGCCGTATCGAAGAAGGCGTGCCGCCGATGGAAGCCGCACTCAAGGGTACGCGCGAAGTCGGCTTCACCGTGTTGTCGATGAGCCTGTCGCTGATCGCCGTGTTCATTCCCATCCTGTTGATGGGCGGCATCATCGGCCGGCTGTTCCGCGAATTCGCCGTTACGCTGTCGGTCGCGATCCTGGTGTCGCTGGTGCTCTCGCTCACCACGACGCCGATGATGTGCGCGCGCCTGTTGCGGCCCGAAAAACCGGAGGCCGAGCCCGGCCGGCTGTCGCGGCTCAGCCGGCGAACCTTCGACTCGCTTTTGCGCGGCTACGAGCGTTCGCTCGCATGGGCTCTGCGGCACAGCCGCTTCATGATGCTGCTGCTCGCGGCAACGGTATGCCTGAATGTCTATCTTTACGTGATCGTGCCCAAGGGATTCTTTCCGCAGCAGGATACCGGCCGTCTGAGCGGGAACATCCAGGCCGACCAGGGCATTTCGTTCCAGGCCATGCAGAAAAAGCTCAACGACTTCATCGAAATCGTGCGCCAGGACCCGGCGGTGGAAAACGTCATTGGTTTTACCGGCGGCGGGCAGCGCAACAGCGGCCAGATGTTCATCTCGCTGAAGCCGCTTTCGCAGCGCAAGATGTCCGCCGACATGGTGATTGCGCGATTGCGCGGCAAGCTCGCGCGCGAGCCCGGCGCCAGCCTGTTCCTGCAGCCGGTTCAGGACATCCGCATGGGCGGGCGCGCGGCCAACGCGCAGTATCAGTACACGCTGCAGGCGGACGATCTCACTGAACTGCGCGCGTGGGAACCGCGCATCCGCCAGGCGCTGACCGAGTTGCCGCAACTGGCGGACGTCAACACCGACAGCCAGGACAAGGGAATACAGACGTCTCTGAACATCGACCGCGACGCTGCCTCCCGGCTCGGCGTAAGCCCGAAAACGATCGACGCTACGCTCAACGACCTGTTCGGCCAGCGCCAGGTGTCGACCATCTATACTGCGCTCAATCAATACCGCGTGGTGATGGAAGCCGCGCCCCGGTATTGGCAAAGCCCCGAGGCGCTGAACGACGTCTTCGTGAGCAATGCCAACGGCAAGCAGGTGCCGCTGTCGGCCTTCTCGAGCTACGGCCCGACCAGCACGCCGCTTGCAGTGAACCACCAGGGACAGTTCGTGGCCTCGACGATTTCGTTCAATCTTCCGGTCGGCGTTGCACTGTCGGACGCCACCCGCGCGATTGCCGACACGCTCAACCGCATCGGCGTACCGACTTCGATTCAGGGCAGCTTCCAGGGCACCGCGCGCGCCTTCCAGGCGTCGCTGAACAGCCAGCCCTGGCTGATTCTCACCGCATTGCTCACGGTGTACATCGTGCTCGGCATGCTCTATGAAAGTTTTGTTCATCCGATCACCATCCTGTCGACCCTGCCCTCGGCCGGCGTCGGCGCCCTGCTCGCACTGCTGGTATGCGGAACCGAATTCAGCATCATTGCGCTCATCGGCGTGATTCTGCTGATCGGCATCGTCAAGAAGAACGCGATCATGATGATCGATTTCGCACTCGATGCCGAACGCAGGCTGGGCATGACGCCCGAGCAGGCGATCTACCAGGCCTGCCTGCTGCGCTTCCGCCCGATCATGATGACGACCATGGCGGCGCTGCTCGGGGCAGTACCGCTCGCCATCGGATTCGGCGACGGCGCCGAACTGCGCCGTCCGCTCGGCATCTCGGTCGTCGGCGGCCTGATCGTCAGCCAGATGCTCACGCTCTATACGACGCCGGTGGTTTATCTCTATCTCGACCGCTTCCGCCTTTATTGCAAGCGCGTTTTCGCCCGACGCATGCGGCCGGTCGAAATGGCTGGGGACACTGCATGAAAAACACTGAACCACGGAGGACACGGAGGAAGGCTTTTTTGAGTACCCAGGTTCCAGATCCGTGGTTTGGTTCCGCCTCCGTGTCCGCCGTGGTGAACGATTTGCGATTGGTGCTTTTCGCCCTCGTTCCGGCGTTCGCGCTGCTCGCCTCCTGCACCGTCGGGCCGAACTACGTGCGGCCGACGGCGGACACGCCGGCCGCGTTCAAGGAAATGGAAGGCTGGAAGACGGCACAGCCGCGCGACCAGGAGCTGCGCGGCAAGTGGTGGGAAGCATTCAACGATCCGCTGCTCAACGATCTCCAGGAGCAGGTCAGCCTTTCCAACCAGAACCTGGCGCAAGCCGCCGCGCAATTCCGCCAGGCGCGCGCGCTGGTGCAATCGGCGCGCGCCGGTTATTGGCCGGGCGTAACGGCCGGCGCTTCGGCGACGCGTTCGCAATCTCCCTCCGGCTTCGTCAGTCAGAACCAGAATTTGAATGTACGTGGACCGAGCACCAGCTATTCGCTGTCGCTCGATGCGGTCTGGGAAGCCGACCTGTGGGGCCGCGTACGCCGCACCGTCGAGTCGAACGAGGCCGGCGCGCAGGCGAGCGCCGCCGACCTCGAAGCATTGCGGCTTTCGATCCAGGCGGAACTGGCGCAGAACTATTTCCAGTTGCGCGCACTGGATGCGCAGAAGCAGCTTTTCGACGCCACTATCGCCGCGTATCAGCGCTCACTCGCCCTGACGCAGAATCAGTACGCGGCGGGCGTCGTCGCCAAGGTCGATGTGATCCAGGCGCAGACCCAGCTCAGGACGACGCAGGCACAGGCGCTCGACATCGGCGTGCAGCGCGCGCAACTCGAACACGCCATCGCGCTGCTGATCGGCAAACCCGCGTCCAGCTATTCACTGGCCGCGGCCGCGCTCGCGGCCACGCCTCCGGCACTACCGGTGGGCATGCCCGCCAGTCTGCTCGAACGCCGGCCCGACATCGCCGCCGCCGAACGGCGCATGGCGGCGGCGAACGCGCAGATCGGTGTCGCCAAAGCAGCCTACTATCCATCCCTCACATTGTCCGCATCGGGCGGCTTCCAGAGCTCGAGTTTCTCGAACTGGTTGACCGCGCCCAGCCGTTTCTGGTCTCTTGGACCGGCGCTGGCGCAGACGCTGTTCGACGGCGGCCTGCGGCGTGCACAGACCGAACAGGCAATCGCCGCCTACGACGCGAACGTCGCGGGTTACCGGCAGACCGTGCTCACCGGCTTCAAGGAAGTCGAGGATAATCTCGCGGCGCTGCGCATCCTGGAAGAGGAAGCGGCGATTCAGGAAGACGCGGTGCAGAACGCCCGCCAGTCGGTGGCCCTGACCACCAACCAGTACAAGGCGGGTATCGTCAGCTATCTGAATGTTGTGACGGTACAGGCGACCGCGTTGGCCAACGAGCGTGCCGCAGTGGACATCCTCAACCGGCGGCTGGCGGCCAGCGTGCTGTTGATCAAGGCGTTGGGCGGGGGTTGGGACGCATCGGCCCTGCCCCTGCCGGACGAACTGGCGCGCAGCGACGCGACTCCAGGCAAAGGTGCCGCGCAGACGCGATGAGGTTGCGGCAGGCGCGCGACCCATACACAGTGCAAACAAATGAGCGCAAGATTAGCAACTGATTTGCGACAAGACGAGTGCCGGACAGGACCGGCGCCGCTGAAGCTGTGTGGAGGAATTGCAACGTGACCATCCGCCCCATTTGGCGATCAGCCGCGAACGCGACCAGGATTCTGGCGGTCGCGGTTCCCGCGCTGCTTGCGGCCTGTTTACTGGACGCCTGTTCCGACAAGAGCGGCGGTGCCCAGGCCGAAGCCAAGAAATCCGTACCTACCGTCCCCGTACTGATAGGACAAGCGGTCGAAAAGCCGATGCCGCTGCGCCTGCATGCAATCGGCAATGTAGAGACGGTCGCCTCCGTGGCCGTGAAATCGCGCGTCGATGGCCAGATCATCGCTACCCATGTGCGGGATGGCCAGGATCTGGTCAAGGGCGATCCGCTGTTCCAGATCGATCAGAAACCTTATCAGTCCCAGCTCGAACAGGCGCAGGCCAATCTCGCGCATGATCAGGCGCAACTCGAGTACCTGCGCGGGCAGGAACAGCGCTACCAGGATTTGTTGAAGCAGAACTTCGTCTCCAAGGAGGGTTACGCGCAGGTCGCCGCCAATTTCCGGGGAGCGGAAGCGAGCGTCAGCGCGGACGAAGCCGCGGTCCAGCATGCGCGCATCAACCTGGGCTATACGACGATCCGCTCGCCGATCGGCGGCCGTGCCGGCAAGGTGATGCTTTCGGAAGGCAACATGGTCAAGGCCAACGACACGGTGGCGATGGTGGTGATCAACCAGCTCGCGCCAATTTACGTCAGCGTCGCGGTGCCCGAGCAATACCTGAACGAGATCCGCGCGCGTCACAAGAATGCGCCGTTGCGCGTGGAGGTCGAACTCGAGAAAGGCAAGACGATCAGCGGCAAGCTCGCCTTCGTCGACAATTCGGTCGACGTGACCACCGGCACCATCAAGCTGCGCGGCATTTTCTCCAACGACGACAAACAACTCTGGCCGGGCCAATTCGTCGAATCCTGGGTCACGCTGCGGGACGAAGAGAAGGCACTGGTCGTGCCGACGCAGGCGTTGCAGACCGGCCCGAATGGCCAGTATGTCTATGTCGTCAAGGAGGATTTCAGCGTCGAGCTGCGCCCCGTGCAGGTCGCGCGCACCGAAGGCGCGGAGACCGTGATCGCCGGCGGCCTCGCGGCCGGTGAAACCGTCGTGGTGGACGGCGCATCGCGCATCCTGCCGGGCTCCAAGGTCAGCGCCAAAACGCCGGAGAAGCCGTCTTGAGCATAGCCGAGATCTTCGTCCGCCGGCCGGTCATGACCGGGCTACTCATGATCGGCATCCTCGCCTTCGGCATAGTCAGCTACCGGCTGCTGCCGGTATCGGATCTTCCCAACATCGACTTCCCCACCATCGCGGTGACCTCGTCGCTGCCCGGCGCAAGCCCGGAAACCATGGCTTCCGCCGTGGCGACTCCGCTGGAGAAGGAATTCTCCACGATTGCCGGTCTCGATTCGATGGACTCCACCAACGCGCAGAGCATCAGCCGCATCACCCTGCAGTTCTCGCTCGACCGAAACATCGACGCCGCCGCACAGGACGTGCAGGCCGCGATCACGCGCGCGCTGAAACAGTTGCCGCCGCAGATGACTACACCGCCCGCCTTCCAGAAGGTCAACCCCGCGGACGCACCGATCTTCTACCTTGCCCTTACTTCGGCGACGCTGCCCATGTCGACCGTGGACGAGTACGCGCAGACCCTGCTCGCGCAGCGCATCTCCACGATCAGCGGCGTCGCCCAAGTCCAGGTGATCGGTTCGCAGAAATATGCGGTGCGCGTGCAACTCGATCCAAAGGCACTCGCTTCGCGCGGCATCGGCATCGACGAGGTTGCCGGCGCGATCAACCGGCACAACACCAACCTGCCCACCGGCACGCTTTACGGCGCGCATCGGGCTTATACGGTGGAATCGAACGGCCAGCTGCTGAATGCGGCGGCATTCCGTCCGATCGTGATCGCGTATCGCAACGGGGCGCCGGTGCGGCTGAGCGAAATCGGCCGGGTAATCGACAGCGTGGAGAACGACAAGCTCGCTGCCTGGCTCAACGGCGAGCGCGGCATCGTGCTCGCAATCCAGCGCCAGCCGGGCACCAACACCATCGAGATCGTCAATTCGATCAAAAATGTGCTGCCGACTTTCCGCGCGCAGGCCCCGGCCGGCCTGAACATGGAGATCCTCTATGACCGGTCGGAATCGGTGCGCGAATCCGTGAATGACGTGCAATTCTCGCTATTGCTTGCGCTGGCGCTGGTGGTGCTGGTGATTTTCCTGTTCCTGCGCAATATCTCCGCCACGCTCATTCCCAGCCTGGCGCTGCCGATGTCGATAGCCGGCACTTTCTCGGTAATGTATCTGCTGGGCTACAGCCTGGACAATCTTTCGCTGATGGCGCTCACGCTTTGCGTCGGCTTCGTCGTCGACGACGCCATCGTCATGCTGGAGAACATCAGCCGCCACATGGAAATGGGCAAGCCTGCCATGCAGGCGACGCTGGAAGGCGCGCGCGAAGTCGGCTTCACCATCGTGTCGATGACGTTGTCGCTCGCCGCGGTGTTCATTCCGGTTCTGTTCATGGGCGGCATTCTCGGCAAGCTGCTGCACGAGTTCGCGGTCACCATCATGGCCGCCGTGCTGGTGTCGGGTTTCGTGTCGCTTTCGCTGACGCCGATGCTGTGCAGCCGCTGGCTGCGCCCGGTCGCGCACCAACGCCACGGCAGGATCTACCGCTGGAGCGAGCGCGGCTTCGATGCGGTGCGCGACGTTTACGACTCGACGCTGAAATGGTCGATCAGAAACAGACGGGTCACGATGCTGGTGTTCTTCGCGGTATTCGGCGTGACCGCATGGCTGTTCTCCGCCATGCCCAAAGGCTTCCTGCCCAGTACCGACACCGGGCAGTTGCTGATCTTCACCGAGGCCGCGCAGGATATTTCCTTCGATGCCATGGCGGCGAAACAACGGCAGGCGGCGCGGATCGTGCAAGCCGACCCGAACGTCCTGGCCGCCATGGCATTCATCGGTCCTTCCTCTTCGGGATCGAGCCAGACGCTGAACCTCGGCCGTATTTTCATACGCCTGAAGCCCCGCAAGGAAAGACTGCCCGCGGACGCCATCATCCAGGAGCTGAGGCCAAAGCTCACGTCCATACCCGGCATGAAGGTGTACCTGCAGAACATCCCGCCGATACGCATCGGCGGCAAGGTGACCAAGAGCGAATACCAGTACACGCTGCAGGATGCCGATACCCAGGAGTTGTATCACTGGGCGCCGACCCTGGAAGCAAAGTTGCGCAGCCTGCCTGACTTCATCGACGTGAACAGCGACCTGCAGATCACCAATCCGACGGTGAAGGTGCAGATCGACCGCGACAAGGCCTCCTCCCTGGGCGTGACCGCAGAACAAATAGAGGACGCCCTCTACAGTGCATTTGGCTCGCGCCAGGTGTCGACCATCTACACGCCGAGCAACGAGTACTGGGTCATCCTGGAACTGGCGCCCGAGTACCAGTCCAGCCCCGAAGCCTTGTCCTTGCTCTACGTGCGATCGGGCACGGGCACGCTGGTGCCGCTGTCTTCGGTGGCGCGTGTCGAACGCGGCGTCAGCCCGTTGACGGTCACCCACCAGGGACAGTTGCCGGCGGTGACGTTGTCGTTCAACCTGAAACCGGGTGTGTCGCTGAGCCAGGCGATCAGCCAGCTCAACAAGCTCGTCACCGAGCTGCGCATTCCGCCCACGGTAATCGGCAGTTTCCAGGGCACGGCGCAGGCATTCCAGTCGTCGCTGGCCGGCATGGGGATGCTACTGATCATGTCGATCTTCGTGATCTACCTGATCCTGGGCATTCTCTACGAGAGTTACATCCACCCGGTCACCATTCTGTCCGGACTGCCGACGGCCGGCTTCGGTGCGCTGCTGACGCTGATGCTGTTCAAGCTCGACCTCAACATGTACGGATTCGTCGGGCTGATCATGCTGATCGGCATCGTCAAGAAGAACGCCATCATGATGATCGACTTCGCCATCGAAGCGCAGCGCAAGGACGGCAAGCCGCCCGAACAGGCGATTTACGAGGCCTGCCTGATCCGGTTCCGGCCGATCATGATGACAACGGCCGCAGCACTGATGGGCACTCTGCCGATCGCAATGGGTCTCGGCGCCGGATCGGAAGCGCGCAAGCCGCTGGGCCTCGCGGTCGTCGGCGGATTGCTGGTGTCGCAGCTGCTGACCCTGTACATCACGCCGGTGATCTACCTTTACCTCGAGAGAGCCAGAACCTGGAATGAGCGTCGTCGCGGCCGCAGCGCGGCCGTGACCGCAGGCGCCTGACGGCGTGTTCGTTGGCCCGCCGTAGGTGACGTCAACGATATTCTCCGGCTGGCGTTAGAGCCGCGGCACCACGCGACCCGCTTCGTTCGCCCTGTGCTCGTTCCCGGAGAACACATGAGCGAACCGCTGAAGAAGACGGACGACCAATCGTTTCTGCGCAAGCTCGGTCCCGGACTGATCACCGGCGCCGCGGACGACGATCCGAGCGGCATCGCCACCTATTCTCAGGCCGGCGCGCAGTTCGGATTGAACATGCTCTGGACGGCGCTGATCACCTTCCCGTTGATGGTCGGCATCCAGACCGTCAGCGCGCGCATCGGCTGCGTCACGGGAGAAGGCCTCGCCGCCAACATCCGCCGCCTGTTTCCGCGCTGGGTCCTGCTGGTCGTCGTTTCGCTGCTCGTCATAGCCAATACCATAAACATCGCGGCGGACATCGCCGCGATGGGCGAAGCCCTGCAACTGGTTATCGGCGGCGGCCAACACGGCCATGCCGTCGTCTTCGGCGTGCTGAGCCTGTCGCTTCAGGTCTTCATCCCCTATCAACGCTACGTGCGCCTGTTGAAATGGCTGACGCTGTCGCTGCTGGCGTATGTGGTGGTCGCGTTCTCGGTGCACATAGACTGGATCCAGGCGATCCGGACGTCGCTGGCGCCGGAACTCTCGTTCAATCCGGAGTTCGTCGCTGTCGTGGTCGCGGTGTTCGGCACCACCATCAGTCCCTACCTGTTCTTCTGGCAGGCCTCCCAGGAAGTGGAGGAACTGCGCGGGGGCAACGGTTCGGCCGGGCTCAACAGCAGCCCGGAAGAGGCACGCCGGCACCTGCACCGGATCAAGATCGACACTTACGTCGGGATGGGCTTTTCCAACCTGATCGCTTTTTTCATCATCCTCAGCACGGCGGTGACGCTGCACGTAGCCGGGGTCACCCAGATCCAGACCTCGGCACAGGCTGCGGAGGCGCTGCGCCCGCTCGCGGGCAATTTCGCATTCCTGTTGTTCAGCCTAGGGATCATCGGCACCGGGATGCTGGCGGTGCCGGTGCTGGCCGGCTCGGCCGCTTACGCAATGGCCGACAGCTTCGGCTGGAGACAGGGACTGGACCGCAAGTTGCTCGAGGCCAAGGAGTTCTACGGGATCATCATTCTGGCCACAGCCGGCGGGGTGCTGCTTGACTTCACGCCGGTCGATCCGATCAAGGCCTTGTTCTGGAGTGCGGTCATCAACGGCGTCATCGCAGTGCCGATCATGGCGGTGATGATGCTGATGGCGGTGCGCCCGGAGGTGATGGGTCCTTTCGTGATCAGACGCAGCCTCAAGGTCCTCGGCTGGCTGTCGGTACTGCTAATGCTGGTCGCCGTTGTAGCGATGTTCATTACGTCCTGGTGATCATCGGCTGCGCGCCTCTGCGGTCGCCATGCCATAATCCGGTCACGGCCTGCCCGGGCATGAGGAGGAGAATCGCGTAATGGCGGACATTGAAATTCCTGTCGGCGGAGGCATGGTATTCGCAAAGGCCCCGGACCCGTCGCTCGTTACCACCACCCACATCATCTACGGCTTGCACGCGCTGAGCATCCTCATCGGCCTTACCAGCGCGATAACCGTCGTCGGCGCATTCGTTTTCGGCATCCCCTCGATCATCGCCGTCATCATCAACTACGTGAACCAGGCGAATGCCCGCGGCACGTATCTCGAATCCCACTTCCGCTGGCAGATCCACACTTTCTGGTTCGCGCTGATGTGGATACTGATCGGGGTCGTGCTTTTCCTCACGATCATCGGCATCCCTCTCGCGTGGGCGGTCCTGGTCGGCGCGGGAATCTGGGTGATCTACCGCATCGCGCGTGGCTGGCTGACGCTGCAGGACGGCAAGCCGATGGTGTACTGAACCCGCGCCCGCCCGCCGTCGGGCCGGTCCGGATCCTTCCCGTAACGCACCTGCGAGGACTTGCGGGCGTCTTGCCGGAATCCCACAACAACAAACCATGCGATCGGTCTCGATCCTCCTTGTAACGGCACTATGCGCGCCACTTGGTGCCGCGCCAGCGGACTGGCTCGTCATCGCGCCCCACCATGACCACGTGACGATGGTGGACCGGCAGAGTTTCAGGCGCGACGGCGACAGATCGGAGGCGTGGTTGATGCACAACCATGACCGGCCCGTCAACGCGCCGGGACTCGATCGTCCTTACCAATCGCAGCGCATTCACATGTTGTTCGACTGCGGCAAGCGCCTGGTCGGCACGGATCAGCGCGTATTCCACAGCGGCGCGCATGGCCGCGGAAGCGCGGTGGCGAACGAGCAGGTCAAGCCCGACGCGTTGCGCATGGCCGCGCCGGAGACTCAGTTGGAAACGATGCTGCTGGAGATGGCTTGCGCGGCCTGAATCGCAATGATGAAGATTTGATAAAGGGCTCCCCGGGGAGCGCAATTCATTTCATCCCTGTCTGGCCTGCAGTTCCCGCAGGAACGTGCGGATGCGCTTGGCGTTCTGGCCAAAATCGCTGCGCCCGACCCGCGACTTGGAGCGCACGTCCACCTTGCTGCCTGCGCCGTCTGCAACCACGCGCACCACGACATCGTCAGTGAAGCCGTAGAGCATGCTGGTGTCGGTGGCCTCGATCCGCCCTTCTGCGGCGTTCACGTCGACCACCTTCAGCTTCATGGCGCGCAGCGCCGCCTCGGCGGCCGCGAACACCTTGTCTTTTTCCGCGGGAACGATCAGCGTCATGATATCGGGATAGGCCTTGCGCTGCTGCTCGGCCACTTCCGGTCCGTCGTATTCCACCGTGTTATCGCCTTCCTTGCGCAGCGCGATCGCCGCGACGAATTTCGGCGGATTCTTGACGTCGGTGGTGATATCGTGGATGTAGGGATGCGCGTCCAGCGTCTGCTTCCAGCTCCACGGGATATACGCCGTCACCGCACCGACCACGAGTCCCAGCAGGCCGATCACCAGGACTTGCCGCGGTTTGCCCCCGGCGAGGATCAGGCCGATGATCGACAGCAACACCGCGGCGAGTGCGCCGAAGAACGCCCAGCGGATGATCATGAAGCCGGTGCGGAAATGCCACAGATCCATCCGGTAGCCGATTCCGGACAGCACGGCCCCCGCCGCGCATACCACTGCGAGAACCAGTCCGATGACCGCCAGCCACCTGGCTATCGGTTTGGCGGAAGCGCCTGAGGTCGATTGTGCGTTCATATCCCCTCCTTGTTCTGACGGAAAACAGCCGGCAACTGCGGCCGCCGGGCCTCGCATTCGGAGAGCATTCTAACCCCGCGGCCAACGATGCGCGCAGGGCATAGATGCTATGCGCGCGCGCGGCCTTCCCCGGCGGCGGCTCCAACACTACATTGTGTATGCATCCGGCGGATGTGCGCCGGAATCAACGGATCTGGAGGTCGATCATGAAAGACATACTCGGCATTCTTGGCAGGGCACTCGAAACGGTTCGCCCGAAAGGCACCGCTGCACTGGCCGCAGCGCGGCGCGAATTGCGCGGCGCGGCCGGCGATCTTCGCAGCATTTACGGGCGCAGCTGGAGCGACCGGGGTCACCTGTAGTCGCCGCCTGTCCACTCTTCAATCCCCGCTGTCTTTCCTTGCAGGTAGTTCGAGGGCCTTCGCGGCCCTCTTTTTTTTTCTTCAGACTTCTCTGTGAGTCGCGAACGACTCACCAATAACGCATTCACCGCCAGGGACGCCAAGGACGCCAAGGACGCCAGGGAAAGTCAAAATGCAAGAATCAAGTGAGTGTGCAAACCCTGTGCAAGTATCTGCGTTGCGACCGGCCCGTTACCCTATCTCCGCCTCGACTTCACGCTATTGTCTTTCCATGGCGTCCCTGGCGGTTAACGCTTGGCCTTAAAGGTTTGGCGACGAAAGGTTCCGCAAAGCGATCAATTCTTCAACACCCGGACGCCGATCACCCACACGAATGTCCGGACAACCCTGTTTTTTGTCCCGCCTCTGGGATAACCTGCCACCGTTCCCGCGCAGAATCGCAGTCTTTCACCCGCCATGAACTCCGCCTTTTTCGCACTGGCCGCCGCCGCGTTCGTCTCCGGCGCCAACCTGCGGCTCTTCGACGCGCTGCTGCCGACCGTCGCCGAGGACTTCGCGGTTCCGGTAACCACCGCTTCGGTCGTGGTGACCGCGTTCACGCTCGCCTATGGATTGTTTCAGATCGTCCACGGCCCGCTCGGCGACCGCGCCGGCAAGCTCAGGACAGTCGGCGGCGCTGTGCTGATCGCCGCGGTGGCTTCGCTCGGCTGCGCCTTTGCATCGTCCCTGCATGCGCTCACGTGGCTGCGTTTCGCCACCGGGATCGGCGCCGCCGCCATCGTGCCGCTGTCGCTCGCCTGGATCGGCGACAACACGCCATACGAAAAGCGCCAGGCCACGCTCGGCCGTTTTCTCGGATTCGTGCTGCTTGGACAGATCCTCGGTCCCGCATTCGGCGGCGCGCTGGCGGAGTTCGTGAGCTGGCGCGAAGTGTTCTACGTGCTCGCCGCCGTGTTTTTCGGCGTCGGCATGGTGCTGTTCGCCGAGGACCGCAAGGCGCGCCGCCTGCAGGCTCCAGTACGCACGCAAACCGGAGTGCTGCACGCCTACGCCGACGTGTTGCGCGACCGCTGGGTGCGCACCGTGATGTCGACGGTGTTCCTGGAAGGCGGCCTGTTCTACGGCGCATTCGCCTACGGCGGCGCGTATCTGAAGGAACGTTTCGATCTGTCCTATCTGATCATCGGCGCGCTGCTGGCGGGCTTCGGTCTCGGCGGCCTGATCTACAGCCTGCTGGTGCGCCGGTTGCTGGCGCGGCTCGACGAAAGAGGTTTCGTCCTGGCCGGCGGTGTGATCCTGTTCGTTTGCTTCCTCACGCTGCCGCTGCTTCCCGCGTGGCAGGCGACGGTTCCAATCTTCATCGCCTCCGGATTCGGCTTCTACATGTTTCACAACACGCTGCAGACCAAGGCCACCGAGATGGCGCCGCGGGCGCGCGGCACGGCAATCGCGGTTTTCGCGTTCAGCCTGTTCATGGGCCAGGCGAGCGGTGTCGCGGCGTTCGGCCTGCTCATCAGCGCTGTCGGCTACCCGTGGTCGTTCGTGCTGGCCGGTGTCAGCTTGGTGGCGCTCGGCCAGTGGTTTTCCGGCCGGGTCAGTTCTCACGCCGGCTGACCCTGACCAATCCGCCCGCGCGGAAAAGCAAATATCGAAGTATCATTCGCCGTCGTCATGAAGGGAACGGCACGACCTTCCCTTTGGGCCGCCGGGTGTCGCCCGGCGGCGACACACAACTGGAAACAGGAGAACTGCAATGAAGAAGCTTCTCGCTGCCTTTGCAATGGTCGCACTGTCCGTTCCGGCACTGGCATTTGCGCAAAACCTGGTGACCGACGCCAAGCTCGGCAAGAATGTCGTCGATCGAGAGATCACCGACGAGACCACTACGTTCGCGGTGGGCGAAAAAGCGTATCTGTGGCTCCGTGTCGAAGGCGGTACCGGTGAAGTACTGAAGGTGATCTGGAAGATCGACGACCAGGAGTACCCGGTCGATCTGCGCATCGGCGGCAGTCCCTGGCGCACCTGGGCGACCAAGACGCTCCATCTCGCCGGCGACTGGACCGTCACGGTCACCGACGCCGCGGGAAACACCCTCAACGAAGCCAGTCTGAAAGTACAGTAGCAATTGCGCGCCGGCTGCCGCCGGCGCGTTTCCTCTTGCGCAGCGCCGTTGCAGTGCGCATCACTTTTCCGTTTGACCTTTTTCCTTTTACCTTTCACCTGCAATTCACGTCGCACTGATCGCCGAGCACTCAGCTCAGATTTTATTGCCGCTACTTCCGCCTTCATCCTTCATCCTTCATCCTTCATCCTTCATCCTTGCCCTTCCAACACCTGTCGTCAACGAGCGACGGCGTCGCCAGAACGCGACACAAAAAAACATTTTTTCTCTTGCGCGCAAATCCGATCCGTACTAAAAAGACATTGAGGGAGAGAGAGACGTTGCAAAGGATTACGACCATGACGTCAAACGAGTACTACATGAAGGTGGACGCAGCGGTTCAGCGTGCCTATGACGTTCTCATCAGACACAACCTGCGTCCGCAGAAGTATCGGATTCACATTCGTGCAAAGGGATTATCGAGCCCGACCGAGCCCCACGCACTCACCATATCGACAGCGGACGGTTCGGTATGGGTGACTGAGGCAAGCTTTCCATTCCGTTGCCTCGAGGAAGTCGATCCGTTCGGTTCGGATGCATTTGCAAGCATCGTGGCCAGTCGCATGACCGAACTGATCAGGAAGGTAAGGAACACCGGCCGCAGACTCTGACGCGCGGCAGAATTCAACGCTTCATCCCGCCCTGCCCTCGCCGCTCGGTTTCCTCCCTTACCGAGTCGATCGTTTGGGGCAGGGCATTTTTTTCCGCTTTGTGAAGTTACAATGGCGCGGCCCGCATCCTTCCGTAATTCATGGACCGCCGCACTTTTCTGCACTCGCTGACCGCCGCCGCCGCTTCATCCGCGTTGACAGGCCGTGCGCGCGCGGACAGGCTTCCGCGTCCCGCACCGGTGCCTGGGGGTGTTGCGATCGTGAAGCTCGGCCCCGAGCCCTCACCACCGCTGGCACGTTTCAACGGCGAGCGGGTTCTGGTCACGGGCGAGGCTTCCGGCTGGTACGCGGTGGTAGGCATTCCTCTTGACGCGAAGGTAGGCGCAGCGCTGCCCCTGACCGTCGAGCGGGGCGAGCGCGGGGCCGAAACCATCGCACTGGAGATTGGTCGCAAGCGCTACGCGACCCAGCATCTGAGCGTAAAGCCGGAACAGGTGGAACTCTCGCCCGAGGACCTGGCCCGGCACGAACAGGAACGCGCGCATCTGCGCGGCGTATTGAGGATCTTCAGCGATCAGGCGCCGGATTCGTTGCTGCTGCTGCAACCCTGCGAGGGATCGCGCTCCGATTCGTTCGGCAAGCGGCGTTTCTTCAACCGCCAGCCGCGCAGTCCGCACACCGGCTTGGACATCGCCGCGCCGGATGGCACGCCGGTCGTCGCCGCAGGCACGGGCAATGTGCTCGACGTCGGCGACTACTTCTTCTCCGGACATACGCTGATTCTCGACCACGGCCGGAGCTTCCTCACGCTCTACGCGCACCTGAGCGCCATCGATGCGAAGGCCGGCGACCGGGTTGCCGCAGGCAAACGCATCGGCAGCGTCGGCGCCACCGGGCGAGTCACCGGGCCGCACCTGCACTTCAGCGTCTACCTGAATGCGGCCGCGGTCGATCCTGAGCTTTTCATTTCGTAGCGAAGGCAGCCTCAAGCACCCGTCGTCGCGTGCCGCGCGACGGGGCAATTGAACGTCTATCGCCCTTCGAGTGTAGCTTTCAGGTTGTCCAGGCCGGCCCGGTACGCGCCGTCGATGAAGGCGATGACTTCTTCGTCCTTCATCTTGCCGTCGGTATTGTTCCGGAAGGAACTGCGCCACAGGATCGTGGTGTAACCGCGTCTGCCCTCCACAACCTGGAAAGTGGAGACGTAATCGGAAATCGGCAGCGGTGACGGTTCCTTGACCCGGTAGCTGAACTTCCGGTCGACCGGGTCGAAGGACAGCAGTTCTTCGTCGAAGCTCGGGCCATCCTTTACCGTAAGGGTGCGGACCGCGCCGACTTCATCATTGGCGCCGGACTTGAGTTCGTCGTCCGCGAACATCGGGTGCCACGTGTGCAGGCCGTCGAAATCCTTGACTGCGTCCCACACCGTCCAGATCGGCGCCTTGATATCAACGGTTTGATAGGAATTCAGCGTACCTTGCGCGGCGGCCGGGAAGCTCACGATGCACAAGGCGTACAACGCCCCCAGTACGAATTTCATCATGGCCCTGATCTCCTCTTGTAGTGATTTGGTTGTCGTCACGGCTATTTGGATTCTCCTGCCGTGTCCGGACCAGTATAGGCGCGGCTGTGGGAAGTCGGCAACCGGGGCCTTTTTCATCCCGGCGTCCCGCCCTGTTCCATCCTTCACCCTTCACCCTTCATCCTTCATCCTTCATCCTTGCTCTTTACGGCAACGTTCTGGCAACACGAAACCCAAGGTCGCTGTCACGGGCGCCGACGTACTTGTAGCGGTCCGGGGTGCGCATGTAGACCTTCTCGTTTTCGCGCCACGAGCCGCCGCGGTACGCGCGCTGCGAGCAGTCGCCTTTCAGATTGGCGCTGCCATCGAGCGGCGCGCCGCGCCACTGCAAGCCTGTAGGGAGGCAGTCTTCGGTCCACTCACTGACGTTGCCCAACATGTCATAAAGCCCGAAAGCATTGGGCTTGAACGAGCCGGCCGGCGCAGCCTCTGCATAGCGATCATCACACGGCAGGCTTTCGTAGCCGGAATCGTCGTGCTCGTTTGCGGTCTTATCGTATACGTTCGCAAATGCGCAGACCCGGTCGGGCGGCAGGCCCCAGAAACGATATCTGCTTTCCGCTCCCGCCCGTGCGGCGTACTCCCATTCGGCTTCCGTGAGAAGGCGATATTTCTTGCCGGTCTTGTTCGAGAGCCACTTGGCGTAGCCCACTGCCTGATCCCAGGAAATATAGATTGCCGGCCGGCGCCCTCGGCCCCGGCCCTTGTCCTCGACTTTCGGACATTGTTTCTCCGCCGCGCAGGCATCCCATTCATCGAAAGTCACCTCGAACTTGCCGACCGCAAAGGGTTTGCCGAAGCTCACGGTACGCACCGGGCCTTCCTGGTAGAGGCGCCCCGAGTCGCCGGGCGGATAGCCCATGACGAATGAGCCCGCCGCGACCACGACCATCGCCGGACACTTGGGACAGTCCTGGAATTCGGTCCCCGCCTTGGGAAAGACCTGGGGCGGTTCCGCGACCGCGTCTCTGGAGGGATCGGCCAGACGGATGCGCGCATCCACCGCGAACTGGTGGTTGGGATCCGCCTTGAGCGACGCTGCAAATGCCGCTCTGGCCTTGTTTTTCTGCCCCAGCGCCAGGTAGGCCTCGCCCAGCCAGTAGCGTGCGGGCGCATTGCCCGGTTCGGCGGCGAGCACCTGCTCGAACAGCGCAGCCGCCTCTTCCGCCTTGCCCACAGCCAGCAAAGCGGAGCCATCGAGCACTGACTGCGGGACATCGGTCCGGCGGGTTTGCATCTCCTCCGCAGCGGCTTCCGGGCCCTCGGCCTGCTGTGCCTGCGTCTGAAATGTCAGCGCGATGCCAACGGCAAGCGCTGCGGCGCGCACCCTCTGCCACGACGCCACGCACCATGAATCCGGGTCTCGCCGCTGCAACCAAATTTTCAGGTCTTGCTCCTCCGCGGTTCTGTTTATTCTCTTTCGCCCCCAACCACTTGTTCCTCACTTCTTTCTCTTTGCGTCCAGCCTCGACTGCAGATCGGCGAACGGATTGTGGGTGGCCACCGATCCCCGTGCCCCGGAACCCTTCGCCCTTGCCGCCTCATCCAGGACTCGTGCGTGCTCGTTTTCATGGCAATAGATGCAGAGCAATTCCCAGTTGCTGCCATCCAGTGGATTGTTGTCGTGGTTGTGGTCCTTGTGGTGCACCGTCAGCTCGCGCAGGCGCACACCCGAGAACTCGCGACCGCATCGCCCGCAGATCCACGGAAACAACCTGAGCGCCCGCTCGCGATAAGTCGCCTCGCGTTCGTTGCTGTGCCGGCGCGCTTCGGCGACCACGCGGTCGAGTCGCGACTGATCGGGGTTGGGTTGCTTGGCCATGTCGGAGAGCAGGCAAATTATCGATGGAACTATAGCAGGACGAATCGGGCGAGGGTTGGACACCCTGCGAACGCCGGCGTCGATGTACTATGCGCGCGTGCACTAAGCGAGCCTGAAATGGACACCACCCCGCAGATCATCACCGCGCTGCTTGCACTCGGAATGGCGCTCGCGTTCATCGTCGCGGATCGCCAGTCGCCCACCAGCCGCATGCTCGCGTTTTTCCTTACCGCGGTTGCCATTGCGATCGTGGTGAGCGCGCTCATCGAGCTGCCCTTGATACGCGGCCAGGCCTACCCGTGGTGGGGCGGTATTCTTGCGTGGCCAGAGGTCCTGGCCTTCGTCTTCGCCTACGAATGGGTGCTGCGGGTGCGGCGCACCATCCCCGCCCGCAATCTCATCACTCGTTTTTCCGACAACCAGCTACGCGTCGCGCAGGCACTCGCCGTCCTTTACGGCGTGCTCGCGCTGTGCTTCCCACATCTACGGGCCGAGCAATTTGTCAGTGCGGCCTTTTCCGGCAGTGGCCTTGCGCCCGGTTTCTTCCTGTTCGCGGTGCCGCTCGTCGTTTCGCTGTTGCTTGGAGTTGCCGCCGGCCTGATTACTCTCAGGCGGCGTCCTGACGTCGCCGAGCGCTTGCGCCTGATCGCGTTCGCTGCGGCCTCGCCTTTCATGGCTTCCGGCATGGTGGCACCGGTGGAACTTGCGCCGGTGCTGACGGCTGTTGGGCTGCTGATCTTCCTGGTCGGCGCGACTCAGTTCCATGTCATCCAGGGCCAGCGCGCGCAATTCCTGTCCCGTTTTCTCGCACCCCAGGTGGCGGAACTGGTGCGCGATCAAGGGCTGAAGAGCGCCACTCGCGAGCAGACCCTGGAGCTTTCGGTAGTCTGCTGCGACCTGCGCGGGTTCACCGCCTTCTCCGCGGCGACCGAATCGAAGAAGGTGATCGGAATCCTGCGCGAGTACTACGACGCCGTCGGTGCGGCCGCCCTGGATGTCGGCGGCACCATCAAGGACCAGGCGGGCGACGGCGTGTTGATCCTGGTGGGGGCGCCGATCCGCTTCGAAGATCATGCGCAACGCGCGCTGGAGCTTGCCAAACGGATTCGCGAAAGCGGAGTGGCACTCACCACGCGCTGGTCGGACGGAGATCTGCAACTCGGCGTCGGCGTCGGCGCGGCGAGCGGCTTCGTCACCGTCGGCGTAATAGGCGGGGCCTCGCGCCTTGAGTACACCGCGGTCGGCCCGGCGGTGAATCTCGCATCGCGGCTGTGCTCGGAGGCAGCTCATGGCAGTGTGCTCGTGGACGAGCGCACCACCGAACTGCTCGGCACCGCGGACATTCGCGCGGCACTGCGTCAGTGTGCGCCGCTCAGTCTGAAAGGCTTTCGCGACCCGGTGCCGAACTACGCTCTCGCATCAGCGTAAGAACTATCGTCACGGCCTCTAAACATCGAGCTCCGGGAAATGGCCGTACTTCATCCGCTTGCCCGGCGCGCGCCCTGTCGGCGGAGACGCGAGCCGTGTCGGGATTTCCCGCGATCATCTCTCTTTCCCTGCGTCACTTTTTAGCCTCACTGTGACGCTTTGCGCCCAGCGTTCTGCTGGGTGTTCGACATCCTTTTCGTCAGTTTTTCAACACTTCTCTACAGCGCCCGGAAACAGTCTGCTAGCAGTGGTCGACGCGTCATTTTTTCGACGCCCCATAGTGGCATGGCCGTTGCGGATATAGAGGGTGCGCCGGGAGGGAGTTCGGAGACTTACGCTGCCGCCTATAGGCAGGAGCTCTCCCGGGAATATCCCCCCGTGCGCACCTTTTTAGCGGCTCACTATTTGGAGATCAAACCATGCGATCACGTACAGGTTCTAGCGCGTTTGCGGAGGTAACTATCCGCTCGGAAACGCAGAACGAAGAGCTTCGGCCGGCGACGTATCGTGAAACGGCTGCCGCAATTTTGGTGGCCCTCGCAGAATCCGGTCTGGACCCGTCGGGCGAGTGTCCCTGGGAGTGCGGGATCGAATTGCTCGAAGAATATTTGGACGTGGCTGCGCAAGTGCCAAACGTAACCATGCCCAAGAAACACTAGTCGACCCAAGCATGCGTACCGATACCCTACTTTGGGCGCCGCTTCTGTTCCTCGCCGCATCGGCAGCATATGCCGATCACGGCGCATTGAACCCCGTCGTGAGACAAGAGACCATCGACCAGACGATCTGTGTCCCCGGCTATGCAAAGGGCGTGCGCCCCGCGACCAGGTACACCAACGGCGTCAAGCAAATGCTTTTTCAGCGCGCACACATGAACCCTGCGCTTGCCCAGACCTACGAACTAGACCATATCATCCCGCTTGCGCTCGGCGGGCACCCGCGCAAGGTCGAAAACCTCGCGCTGCAACCGTGGGAGGGCGAGAATGGCGCGAAACGGAAAGACCGGCTGGAGGTGAAGCTACAGTGCCTTGTGTGCTCGAACCAAGTGACGCTTCGCGAGGCACAGCAGGAAATTCTCGAAGACTGGCAAGCGGCCTATCACAAGTATGAGCCGTTGAAGTGTCGGCGCCGTTGACGATCACAAGCGATCAAACATCGAGCTCCGGGTAATGGCGAAAGATGCCGTTCTGGTTGAACGGGATGCGCCGCCCGGACGCGAGATAGGCGGCAATGTTCGGGCGCGCGCTGACCCTGTCGTGCAGCGCAGCCAGCCCGGGAACGTCAGGCTCCACCCTGGCCATCGTCTTCGGAAACGCGTAACGCAGGCCTGCGACCAACTGGAACATCGACAGATCGACATACGACAAGCCGCGGCCGAGCATGAAACCCCGGCCCGATGAATTGCGGGCGAGCACTGTCTCGAAATAGTCGAGGAATGTCGGCAGCCGGTCCCGGGTGAAATGCTTCGCCATGCGGCGGGCCTCGGTTTTCTGCTGTCGATAGTACAGGCTGCTCGCGATCGGATGATGCGTGTCGTGGATCTCCACCAGGAAGTCGGTGACCGTAAGCTGCAACTGATGCGCCCACAACCGGCTAGCTTCCGCCTTCGGGCACAGACCCAGCCGCGGTCCGAGGTACGACAGGATGTTGGCGGTCTGGCCGATCACCAGGTCGCCCGCCTTGAGGAACGGCGGCGCGAACGGTGGGCGCTCCACGCCGGTGCTTTCCAGAAACCGCATCAGCGCCGGCACGCCCTTGCCGTGCCCCGCAAGACGGGCCACGTCCACGTAATCGGCGCCGGCCTCCTCGAGCGCGAGGCGGACGAACTCTCCGCGGCCTTGAATTGCAGGCCAGTAATACAACTCATAGCGCATACCGATGTCCTCCGGGAAAATCTGCGCATTGCCCATGATGGGCATCGCGCAAGGCGCAAATCCGGCGCAGCAGCCGGGGATCCGGTTCGAAAGACCTCCGTGCGATGTGAGCCAATCGGCGCCTGTTCCGCCGGGGCGAGGTCGGAGGAGCGCGCATTGATGAGTGATATTAATCGATTCCCATGAGCTTCGGCCTGCTGTCCTCCAGGAACCGGGCACATGAAGCGGCCAGGGGCCGCCCCAGGACAAAGGACTGTAATCCGTAGTCCTTTTGAACTATCTCTCAGTGCGGCAAGTAAACACAGCCCAGTCTCTACACTAGGCACAGCAGCCGCAAGTACCCCGCGCCTGGTTAGCGCGAAAACGGTGTGCGCCCTTCCCTGTGCGCGAAGAGAAAACGCTGGTGACTTTTTCGTACCGCGCAAACTTATGGTGTAGTACCTCACAAACTTATGGTGTACCGGATAACAATCGAGAGTAAATTTCTGAGAGCAGAGTTGTTCGACCGCGAAACCATGGAAGAAACAACCGCATTTCTCGACGTCGTTACTCGGGAGAGCGGCATTCATGGGCGCTCAAATATCCTCATTTACGTTCATTCGTCAGCGCCGATATTTCATGTTGAATATCACGGGTTCATCGATTGCTTCAAGGAGATTGCAAAGAAACCCGGACACCAGATAGCTTTGCTCGCGGATAGCAAGGATCTATATATTTCGCACGAATACCTGGAGTTGCGCGCGCGACAGTATGGGTTGAATGTTCGCAATTTTCGAAATGAGGCGGCAGCACTCGAATGGCTTGCAAACCGGCGTCGGGCGCCAGACCGGCGTGGGCAACAGGAACGACGCTGGCGTCAGGAACCTCTCAAGCATCAGGAACGGCGTCTGCACCCGGAACGGCGTCAGAGGATGCGGCGTGGCGGCCTGGAAAGTCCGCTTTAGCCCGATAGTAATCGGCGCAGCAAAAATGCGGACGCAGCCCGGCTTCTCGTCACGGGCTTGATCATCCTTGCTCTTGAATCATGCCGCGCACGATTTTTGCGTGAGCAACGATGTCGAACGTGAAAGAGCAGACAAATAACGCGTCCCGATAAGCAATTCAGCGTCGGACGACACGGCGACCTGATGCCCTGGCTGGATAGCGCGAGCGCGCAACGGTGCAAAAAGATCAGGAGGAACAAATGGAAAGGCGCGTTCGCGGTCGGCTTGCAGTGGGGCCCGAAGGCGTTCTGCGCGCGCCGGTTGTTGCGGCTTGCCTGGTTATTCTCAGCGCGTGCAATGCGTCACCTTCCCAGGATCTTGTCGCCAAGGGGCGACAGATCTTCTTCAACGAAACCTTTCAGGGCAATGGCAGAACCTGCGGGACCTGTCATCCGGCCGAGAATAACCTGACGCTCGATCCCGCGTTCATCGCCACGCTTGCTCCGAACGACCCGCTGTTCGTGGCCGAATTCAACCCGGACCTCAGGAAGAATTTCGAGAATCCGAGACTGATGCGCCAGTTCGGGCTGATCCTGGAAAACCTGGACGGTTTCGTGGACCTGGACAAGAAGTTTGTCATGCGTGGTGTGCCGCATATGCTCGGGCTTCGGACTTCGGTCGATAGCCCCCAAGGGCCGCGCACCGGCTGGTCCGGCGATGGCGCACCGGGGGACGGTTCGCTCCGGTCATTTGCCACCGGCGCAGTCATCCAGCATTTCACCAAGACCCTGAACCGGATCCCGGGGCAGGATTTTCGTCTGCCGACGGAAGAGGAACTCGACGCAATCGAGGCATTCTCGCTCTCCCTTGGCCGGCAGCAGGACCTGGCCTTGCCCCTACCCCTGAAGGGCATCGTGCCAAAGCGCGGGCAGGAGATCTTCCTCGACAACTCACTCGGAAAGTGCAACCGCTGCCATGCCAATGCCGGGGCGACCGCCAACTTCGGCGCCGGGAGCATCGGCAACGCTAACTTCAACACGGGGGTGGAAAATCTTCCGGATCAGCCCGCCGACCTGAGCGGCGAATTGAATCCAGCCGATGACGGATTCCGCACCCCGGGCGACGGTACTTTCAATACGCCGCCGCTGGTCGAGGCCGCCGAAACCGGCCCGTTCTTTCACAACAACGCCATCGAGACCATCGAGGGGGCAGTCGCTTTTTACGACGGCGAGGCATTCAACAGCTCACCCGCGGGCAAACTTCTGGCCGCTGCAGATCCCGATGGCGTCGGCATAGAACTCGACGGCACGCAGATCGTCGCCATTGCCGCATTCCTGCGGGTGATCAATGCGCTCGAGAACATCAGGCAGAGCGTCGAACTCCTGGAGTCCAGCCGGAGCAAAGGCATTGCGCATCGCGCGGAGGCGAAGGAACTCATCACTCGCTCGCTCAATGAGACTCAGGACAGCATCCGGGTGCTCGAGGGCGGCGGTTTGCATCCGGAAGCCGTCGCGCATCTTCGTGAAGCGCAGACGTTTGCGAAAAAAGCGGCCCGCAGTCTTTTCTTCCGGGATCGACTGACCAAACAGGCCATCGAAGAACAGAATAAGGCACGGGTTCAACTCGTCGAATCGTCCTGACGAGACCGTGCCGATGCCAATGATCACGAATCGAAGGAGGTTGGCAGCAATGCGCAAGCTCTTGGCGGGAATTGCCGTCATGGGACTCTGGCTCGCTTGTCTGGCGCAGGCACACGCGCAGCAAATGACCGAGATGTATATCCCGATCGGGCAATCACCCGGAGTGTCCGGAAAGTCCAGCCTGATGGGCGCGATCGAATCGGTCAACCCGCAGAAGCACACGCTGGCGGTTTCCGGACCTTCGGGAATCCAGGAGATACTCCTGACCGACCGCACCCGCATCTGGCTGGACCGGACTCAGGCGCGACTGCCCAACCTGACCGGAACCCTGGCGAATCTGCACAAGGGGCTGAAGGTCGAAGTGAAATTTCGCGACGCGGATCAGAAGCGGGTCGCAGAATGGATCAAGGTGCAGGTCGCCGAATCCGGCGCGCCCGCCCGCAAGCCATGACACGCGAGTGACTGTTCACGCCTGTCTTGCTTCATCCCTCATCCCTCATCCCTCATCCTTGGTTTTCCCGTCACCCGGCACCGCTTTTAAGTATCGGGCCAGGATGTCCTGCTCGGTCCGGGTACGCTGATTGGTAAGGCAGGGAAAGCGCAATAACAGCGTCACCTTGCCGGCGTCACCCAGCCGCACGGTTACGCGCGGGTCCGCAGACGGCATCACGATGAACTGCTCACCCTCCAGATCCCGCAGGGCTTTCTGGGCGGGAGCAACGAATTCCGAGCACACCACCCTGGCCGCTTCGATGAGTACCTCCTTCGCGGTTTCAAGACTGCTGCCCGGCGCGAGCGGTACAGCGACCAGCGCGAGCTGATAGTTACCCAGACGCGAATGATTTTTCAGCGCCTGGCTTACGTAAAAGCTGTTGGGGAACTGCACCACTCGCCCGGTGAAAAGATGCTCGTCGCTCATCTCCAGCACGGTGGTGGAAAACAGCGTCTGGTCGATGACCTCGCCCTTGATACCGTTGATCTCGATGACGTCGCCGAATTCGAAACTTCCCGACGTGGTGCGATGGATGTAACCGAGCATCGAGGTCAGCAGCTCTTTTCCGCCCAGCACCAGAGCCACGCTCAACGCTGCGAGGGAAAGCGCGGCGGCACGCAGCTCCGTGCGCCAGATGAACAACAGCGCAAGGAAGGCGATGAGGAATGAGAAGTTGCGCCAGAAAACCGACGCGCGCAGCTTGGTCTCCCGTGACAGCCACCCCCTGCCCCGCAACGCGGCCGAGATGACGATGTTGGCGAGGATTACCGCCGCGACGATGACGACCGTGCCGACGATTTCCGTCCCAAGTCCGGTCATAAAGGCATCGAATAACATATTCCATGGTCTTCCAGGTCAGGCAGGGCCACATGGCCATGCCGCAGACCCGTCATTCTAGCGAATGAAACCCGAAAGGCTAAAGGGGAGAGGGGAAAGGGACCGCAACTTACTCGAGATAGTTTTTACTTTCACCTGCTGTTTCGCGGCGCTCAGTACTGATCTATTGGCTATCCTTCATCCTTTGCCTCCGGCGTAACCTTGATCCGAGCTTCGCACGGCTAAAGGTCAGCCTACGCCGCAACAAGCCCTCCGGGCGTGTTGTCGCCTTCATCCTTGCTCTTAAAGAGCTGCGCCGGGTCACCGCCGATGGCGCAGCGCATCGCATCCTCGACGGTTTCCAGCCACACGAATTCCAGCTTCTCACGCGCGGCCGCGGGCACGTCTTCCAGGTCTTTCTGGTTGCGCTTCGGAAGCATCACGGTCCTGATGCCCGCGCGCAGCGCCGCGAGCACCTTCTCCTTCACGCCGCCGATCGGCAGCACCAGGCCGCGCAGCGAGATCTCACCGGTCATCGCCACGTCGGAACGCACCGGCTTGTGGGCGAGCAACGACACTAGCGCCAGGAACATCGCCACTCCGGCGCTCGGGCCATCCTTCGGCGTCGCGCCTGCGGGCACGTGCACGTGCAAGTCGGTCTTCTCCAGCGATTCGCCGCTGTACATCTTCGCCAGCGTCAACGCCGCCTGCGCCGACTCCTTCATCACCTCGCCCAGTTGCCCGGTGAGGATGAGCTTGCCGGACCCCGGCACCTTGGTGGCCTCGATGAACAGGATGTCCCCGCCCACCGGCGTCCACGCCAACCCGGTCGCCACGCCCGGCAGCGCCGTACGCAGCGCCAGTTCATCCTCGAACTTGCGCGGGCCGAGGATGGCTTGCAGGTCCGGAGCATCCACGACCACGCTCTGAGCCTGTACTTCGGCGATCTTCATCGCCGCCGAACGCAGCGTCGCCCCGATCTCGCGTTCGAGATTGCGCACGCCGGCCTCCCGCGTGTAGTCGCGGATGATGGCCTTGATCGCTGCATCGGTGAGCATCGCCTGTTCCGGCTTGAGGCCGTTGGCTTCGAGCTGGCGCTTGAGCAGGTAACGCCTGGCGATCTCCAGCTTCTCTTCCTCGGTGTAACCTGGAAGCTGGATCACCTCCATGCGATCGCGCAGTGGCCCTGGAATCGTGTCGAGCACGTTGGCGGTGGCGATGAACATCACCTTCGACAGGTCGAAGTCCACGCCAAGGTAGTTGTCGCGGAATTTCGAGTTCTGCTCCGGGTCGAGCACCTCCAGCAGCGCGCTCGACGGATCTCCATGGAAACCGCCTGCGCCGAGCTTGTCGATTTCGTCCAGCATCAGCACGCCGGTACGCGATTCCGCACGCCGGATCGCCTGGATGATGTTGCCCGGCAGCGCGCCGATGTAGGTACGGCGGTGGCCACGGATCTCCGCCTCGTCGTGGGTGCCGCCCAGAGACACGCGCTGGAACTTGCGCCCGGTGGCACGTGCGATCGACTGCCCAAGCGAGGTCTTGCCCACACCCGGCGGGCCGACGAAGCACAGGATCGGACTTTTTCCATCCGGGTTGAGCTTCTTCACCGCAAGATATTCTAGGATGCGGCGCTTGATCTTCTCCAGGCCGTAGTGGTCCTCGTCGAGCACCTTCCTCGCTTCCGCGATGTCGATCGGCTTGCCCGACTCCGCTTTCCAGGGCAATTCGCTCAACCACTCCAGATAGGTGCGCAACATCGAGCCCTCGGCGCTGCCTTCGCCCATTCTCTGCAGGCGTTTGAGCTCTTTCACGGCGTGCTTGTGCACGTCCTCGGGCATGCCGGCATCGTCGATGGCCTTCTTCAGTTCCTCGATCTCGGCTGCGGTTTCCTCGCCCTCGCCCAGTTCCTTCTGGATCTGGCGCATCTGCTCGCGCAGCACGTGCTCGCGCTGGCGCTCGTCGAACTCCTTGCGGGTCTTGTCGCCGATCTCCTTGGAAAGCCTCAGCACCTCGACACGCTCGCCCAGCAGCGCCAGCACCTTGTCGAGGCGCCGCTTGAGGTCGAAGGTTTCGAGTACGGTCTGTTTTTCTTCGTTCTTCACGTCCAGCAGGTTGGCCACCATGTCGGCCAGCAGCGCGGGCGAATTCATCGCCTGCACCACGCCCGCCAGTTCGTCGGGCACGTTCGGCAGCAACTGAATGGCCTCGACCGCACGCTCTTTCAGCTGCAGAAAGCGCGCCTCGATCTCGGGGCTGGATTCTTCCGCCGGCTCCACAATCGCCACGCGGGCCACCATGAAGGGCCAGCCGTCCAGAAACTCCAGTACGCGGAAACGCGACTGCCCCTGGACCACCAGGTGGTGGGCGCCTTCGGCGCCGGTGATGTAGCGCACTACCTGGCCGGCGGTGCCGACCCAGTGCAGGTCGTCCGGCTTGAGTTCGTTTTTCTCCGGGTCGCGTTGCAACAGAAATCCGACTCGGCGCTCGCTGCGGGCCGCTTCCTGCGCCGCAGCGACCGAGGACGGGCGACCGACCGTGACCGGCGACATGATGCCTGGGAAAAGCACCGCATTGCGCAGCGGAATGATGATCAGCGCGTCCTCCGGCAGCGGTTTCAATGCCGTAGCGGTGCGCCCGGCATTTGGCTCCGGTGCGGACTTGCCTGCGTCGTCTGGCGAAAGCATTTTCTGCATCGTGGGCCAGAAATTCATGAAGACTCCTTCTTGCTGAAAATGAGCGTGAGACACCCGTCCTGCAACTTCCTGCCGGCCAGGGCGAGCGCCTGCGTGGGCAGGCCGATCCGGCGCTCGAAGCGTCCGTACGGAATTTCCAGCGCATGGATGCGCGCCGTGCATTCGCTCTCGGATGTTCGGAGCGGGAATGGCCTGTGTGCGGATATGGTTATCTCACCGGGTTCGAGCTTCACCGCGACCGAATCAGCAGCCGCGCCCGGCAGCGCCACGTGCACCCGGACTTCGTCGGCAGTCTCGACGATGTCCACCGGCGGCTCCCAGGCAGGCGCTTCGGCCGCAGCCGGGCGAATGAACTGCCGGTGCAGCCGGTCGGCTTGCTCCAGGAGCGAAAGGGCTTCGCTCCACATCAGGCGGGTAAGGTCGCGCGAGGTCATCCAGAGGTCTCCGTAATGAACCCTACATGGCGGCGATCAGGCCGGAATCAAGCGCTCTGTCCGGTAGGGGAATATCTGGTCAGATCAGTGACTTCGGTCCGGTCGCCGGATCGCGAACTGGCGGGGCTGCTCGAAAAACGGGGTCGAGGCTCGAGTGCCGGGTCCTGCCTTCAGGCCGTCACGTACGCTACAACCTTGCCGGACTTTACACCAATCTCGCCTGCACTCTCTGGCGTACCAGATTCACGTTCTGCCGGAAGGCGTAAAGGTTGTCCGAATACGCGAGCGGCGTATTGATGCCATTGACCGAGCGTTCGATCTGGTCCAGCCGCTTCAGCAGCTCCCGCAGTTTTTCCGGCGGGGGATCGTCTTCGAGTTCGAGCTCCACTTCCTTGAGCCGTGCGTACCAGCGATAGATGCGCGAGCGCACGCGCCAGCGGTACACCGGCGGAATGATCTTCGTGAGCGGCACCAGCAGCGCCAGCGCCGGCAGCAGGATGATCCACAGCCGGTCGACCATCACCGCGATCCAGTATGGCAGGTAGCGCTGCAGGAACGGCGGCCCGGTCTTGTAGTAACGCTCCGCCTCGCTGCTCAGCGGGAACTCGGAGTTCAGCGGCGCCGGGAAGTCGCCGATCTTATTCAGCAACCCCGGGTTTCCGTGGATTTCCCTGGCGGCACGCATCAGCAGGAACGCCAGCGCCGGATGCAGCGTGTCGCGGGCGAGCAGGTTGGCGGTGGGTGACACCAGCGTCACGTCCTGCGCCGGGTTGTTGCTGACGAAGTCGAACACCCCTTGCGGCAAGGTCAGCCTGGTCAGGTAAGGAAAGCGGCGCGTATAGGCTTCCGCGCGCTCGAGGCTGAGCAGACGGATACCCCTGGCGGACACCAGTTGCTCGACCAGCGGCGACTCCGGCGGACCTACCATGAACACCGCATCGAGTTCGCCTTGCAGCAGCATTTCGTTGGCCTTCAGTCCGCTCTCGGGAAGGAGCACGGTCGGCGGCATAACGGTGGCATTCACCGCCAGCATTTGCAGCGCGAGCGCGTGCGTGCCGCTTTCCTCGGGTCCAATCGCCAGCCGTTTGCCTTTCAGGCCACCGAAATCATGAATATCCGCGCCGCGGTAGAACACCCATAGCGGTTCGTAATAGATGCTGCCCAACGAACGCAGGTTCGGCGCATTGGCGGCAAAAGCGGAGCCGCCCTGGAAAAAGCCCACCTCCACGTCGGATTTTTCGTCCAGCAGGCGGCTCACGTTCTCCTGCGAGCCGGCCGAGATGCGCAGATCGACCGTGACGCCATCGCGCGCCAGGATCTCCTTGTAGCGCTGGGCGAACATGTGATAACCGCCGTCCACCGCGCCGGTCGCCATCACCACTCTGTCCGGCGGCGCCGGCTCGATGAAACGGAATGCGAAGACCAGAGCCAGTACGACGGCAACGAGTGCCGGCGCGACCGCCATCCAGAGATCGCGCGTACTGATCCGCTGGAACGATTTTCCGATCATGCGGCGATTGTAGCCGGAGGCCGCTGGAGAGGCGCGGGGGCCGATTGTGGCGGCGCTCTGTGCGCCGTCCAACTCGGTGATTCAAACCGCAAAGCGCGGTTTCTTGAGCCCGATCAGGTAGGGCAGCGTCCGAATGATGACGCCCCAGGTCTCGCGCATCTGGGCAAGCCGGGTGACCTCGGGTTTGGGCGGAAGCTCGGCCGCGACGTCCTTGATGTCGACGAAATAGGTCTGCACCGGTCCCAGGCCTTCGAATTCCTGCGGCAGCGACTGGGTGTGCGTGCGAATCTTTTCATCGCTCAGGCGGAACAACGGCTCGGACAGCAGCATGTACTCCGGCAGCGGCACGGTATTCTTGAGCATGCGGTGGACCAGGATCACATCCAGTCCGGCGAGCTTGCTGATCCGCTTTACGCGCTGGATGGCGACTTCGCCGAGGTGCGCCACGAACTTCACGCTGAGCTGCCGCGCCCCTGTGCATCCCTCGCATGCACAGGTATTCAGCGTCACGATGTTTTGCCGGACCGTATGGAAGGCACGATGCATGGCGACGATCTGGTCGGCCGCGATCCGTGCGGACGCGGCATCCTGGCCATCCGGCGGCCAGGCATAGAAAAACGCGGCGTCGCCTTCGATCTCGAGCAGAGTCAGGTTCGGCGCCGCGTCGATCACCGCCTCCAGCAGGCGCGCCACCACGTCCTGCGCGTGCGCGAGGCTCGTTTTGTGCGCCTTCATGAAGGCTGTATAGCCCCCGATGTCGGCGATGACCAGCAGGGCGGGACGGATGGACACGATTTATGATCGCACTGTCGCGGGAGGGAAAGCAAGGATGAAGGCGGAAGGCGAAAGGATGATGAGTGATGAGCGAGGAGTGATAAGTGATTGAGTGATTGAGTGATTGGGTAATTGGGTGATTGGGTTACCGAATCACTTAATCACTTAATCACTTAATCACCGAATTCCCCATTCGCCATTCCCCATTCCCCATTCCCCATCCCTCATCCTTCATCCTTCCGCCTTCATCCTTGCCCTTCCCTCCCTCCCGCCGAGCACGGCATAAGTGACGACCGGCTCGCCGATGCCTTTGACGGGCACGGCGGGCATCGGCATCAGCTCGAAGCGCGGATCGAGCTGCTCGCGCACCGATTCGGTAAGCAGGATGTCGCGGCCGTGCTCGCGCGTGAGCGCCTGCACGCGCGCGGCGAGGTTCAGCGTTGGGCCGACCACCGTATACTCGCGCCGGTCGCGGCTGCCGATGAGGCCGGCGAGCCCCGGTCCGCGGTGGATGCCGACACCGATAGCGATGCGCGGCAGTGCCGCGCGCTCGAGTTCGGCGTTGTAGCGCTCGAGCGCGTCACGGATGGCGAGCGCCGCCTGAACCGCGTCGTCGCACTGCCAGGGGTTGGGCTCCAGGGCGCCGAAAAAGATGAGTATGCCATCGCCGAGGAAGGTGCCGATGCGCCCGCGGTGCTCCTCGACGCTGTCGCTGACGAGCTGGAAGTAGCCGTTCAGCACACCCGCCAAGGTCTTCGGATCGAGCCGCTGAGCCAGCGCCGTGTAGCCCACCAGGTCGGTGAACATGGCGGTAAACACCTTGTGTTCGGCGATGCTTTCCGGTCCGTCGGAAAACAGGCGTTCGACCACGCCGGCGGGCGCGAGTAGCGCGCAGGATTGTTGCAGGCGCTGCAGTTCGACCGCGGACGACTCGATGCGCGCGCGCAGTTCGCGCAAACGGTGCTGCTGCCATGCCAACAGCGCGGCCGCAGCCGTCAGTACGACCAGAAGGAGCGCGTAGGCGTAGCTCACGACCGGCGCGGGAGCGCCGCACACAGCCGGCACAGGGAATTCGCCAGCGCCACGACACCGAGCGCCTCTACGAACTGCGCCGCCGACAGCCGCTCTCGGAGTTCGCGCGCGCGGCGCTGGATCTGGATCGGCTCGTACCAGATGGTGTCGCGCGCAAACGCCAGCAGTGCGCCCTCGTCGGCGTTCAAGCCCGGGCCGCCGAGGTGCGCGAGAATCTGCTCCGCGTCGGCCGGGGTCAGGCCCTCGGCTTCGAGGACACCGGCTATCTCGTCACTGGAGCTGCGGCTGCCGAGACCGCGGCCGACGACCGCGAACATCAGCGCCTTGGAGCGACGGCTCAGGATGGGGGAGCCCCACAAGTCATCGAGCGCGGAGGCAAGTACGGGGCCGATGGGCGAGCCCTCGAACTGCAGCAGCAGCCCGGCGAATGGTCCCTGGGGCTGGCGGGCGAACGAAACCGGCTGCCCGCGCTTGCGCCAGCCGCGTACCGTGCGCGCGAACAAGGGGCGGAACAGGCGCATGAACCACCGGTCGGCGAGTTGCTCCCAGGAATGGGGTGGCAGCGCCGGGATGGTGGAAATGCGATTGAAGAATGCGATGCAGGCGGCGGTGAAGGCGATCTCGCGTATCTCCGCGTCGCTGTATCCGGCGGCGCGCAGCGGCTCGAGGTCCTGCGGCGATACCAGCGGGGTGGCGCGCGTCATGCGGCGCCCGAAGTTCACGGCGGCGGCGGCCTTCGGTTCCAGCTCACCGCTCGCAAGGCGTTGCTCGAGTTGTTGCATGCGCTCTTCGCTCATGCCGAGGACGCGCAATGCCATGCGCGTGATCGCGTAGCAGTAGCGGCAGGAGTTTTCCTGGCTCACCACCAGCGCAATCAGGTCCACGGTGGGGAAATCAACGTGCACCAGCAGCCCGTTGTCTATGCCCAGTCGGATTGCCGCCCTGGGCAACCAGGGACAACTCAGAAAATAGCGTATCCAGCCCGGCGCGGCGCCGGTTTCCCGGCGCAACGCCAACTCGGCGGCCCGGTCGGGCGCCGGATCGAGCAGGCAGTGGTCCCAGGACACATTGAGCAGCGGGCTCGGCATCGCGTTACTTTAATCGAAAATCTAGCGAATGTATGGGAGCACCCAGATCAGCATGCCGAACAAGTAACATACGCCCGCCGCGACCAGCGTGAACGGCACGCTCCAGGACAGGAACTCGCGCAGCGAGACCTTGCGCCCTTCCTCGCGCTCGCAAATATTGAGTGCGGCGAATAGTGCGGGCGCGCCGGCCACGGTCAGGTTGCTTCCCAGGGTCCCGGACCACAGCAGCATCCACCACAGCGGCCAGGGTGGCACACCCTCGCTCTGCAGGTCCCGGATCGTGTAGAGAAACGTCAGGATATACGCGTCGTGCTCGACGATTCCGACGATTGGAACCGTGGTCCAATAGAGCAGCGTGGCGCCCAGCGCGAAGTTCTCAGAGAATACCGGCCGTATCTGGTGCGCAAGCGCGTCGATCAGATTCATCTTCTCCAACCCGCCGACCAGCGCGAACAACGCGACGTAGAAGAAGATCGCTCGCCAATCGAACTCGCCGAGGATCTTCTCGAGGGCCGGCGCCTTCACGCGCTCGCCCAACAGCTCGAGCGCCAGTACCAGCGTGATGGCGCCGGTCAGCGCGATGAAGCCGAGCTTCACGCCCAGCATCTCCCGGAACGCCATTGCCAGCACCGTCAGCAGGAACCACCCGACCACCACGCAGGCGAACAGGCGGTTCGGAATATGCGTCTCGATGCCGAGGCTCCCGATATCGACCGCACGCCGGCTGTGGGTCCGGAAGCCGTAGGCGTACATCGCCGCGAGCGTTACGATGAAAGTCGCCATCAGGATCGGAAAGGAAGAAGGCCGCCCCTGGCTCCAGATGAACTCCATGAACTCGGCTCCGGAGATGCTGTGCAGCATCTGCGGCGGAAGGTCCCCCAGCAGCAGGGCGGAACCCATGAAGTTGGCCGAGAAGCCGATCATCAATACCAGCGGCGTGATCGGCAATCTGAGCGCGCGCGCCAGGGGCAAAGCCACCGGCGCCATCATCAGGATAACCACCACGTTGTCCACGAACATCGAGATCACGCCCGCCAGCATCGACAGAATCATCACCAACAGACCAGGGCGTCCGCCCGACAGCCGCAGCGCCTGTACCGACAGCCAGCTCGGCACGCCGGTCTTGCCGAAGTAACCGGCGATCATCCAGATGCTGATGAGGATGGCCATCACGTTCCAGTCGACGAGTTGAAACGCTTCGACCTCGGTCATCACGCCGAGCCAGACCATTACCGCGACACCTATCAGGGCTGCGATCGTGCCGTCGACAACGTTGCTTATGACGGCAAGGATAGACAACACGAAGATCGCCAGCGCCACCCACGCCATCATCTCCATCGACTGTCCCCTCCGCTGCTCGAGCGTTGCATGCATGCCCCCAGACGGCATCACGACCGGTCCGTCAATCAAGCCCGCCTCGTGAGGGAAGGCAGAGGCGCCCTCCAGCGAAGGGTGCCGGCGGGTCGTGCAATTACTTGATCAGGACTACGGGCACGCGGGCAAGGTGCACCACCTTCAGCGTGGTCGAGCCGACCAGCAGTTCAGCAAATGCGCCGCGTCCGTGTGTGCCCATCACGATGTGGTCGCACTGGAGCGAGTCGGCGAGCCTTACGATCACCTCGGCGGTCGATCCGACTTCGGTATGTGCGGTGTACTGCACACCGCTCGCGTCGAGCAGTGCACGGGCGCCTTGCAGCATCTTGGCGCCTTCGTCACGCTGAAAGGCGGCGACCTGCTCGCGCTTGATAAATTGGCCGATATGGCCCGAAAGCGGGACCTGTACGTTGACCAGGTGGATTTCGAGATCGGCAGGGTTCGACCGATCGGCACGCTGGTCGACAAGATACTGGACAGCGCGCAATGAGCACTCCGATCCGTCGACCGGCACCATCACTTTCCTCATGGCCCCCCCTGCATTGCGATGCGCAGGCCGGCCGAGGTGGGCAGTCCCGAGCGACCGCGCTGTTCCAGTGCAACGCCCGTCAAAGCCGGCGGCCCCGGGCCGAGACACTTGGCCGCCGAAGTTAGGGTAATGCGGGGCGTACGTCAACAGTCGCTCCGGCCGCATTGACCGCGAACAACGTTCGAATACTTTAGTCTCGTCCGGCCCTGCCCGGTGAGGACGACCGGGTGTTAAGCTCACCAGAGCGTCGCGGCCCGGAGCGGCGGGTCGAGACCGGCGGATCGAACTCATTTATTTTCTGGCGGGGGAGGTATCGACCATGAAGACATTTGCGGCATTCATGGTTGGCGTCATGTTGACTGTTGCGGTGTTCCTGTCCGGTCTGAAGAGGGGCGTGGCGCAAGACCCGGTCACGGTTTCCGGCGCGGGTCATCGTCCGGGTTGACGAAGGTCGTGCCGGTGGGTCCGATCGCAGTGCACTCGGCGATCACCGGCTCGTCGCGTGTCTCCGCGAAATGGTTCATTCCCGCCGGCTCGGTATAGTGGCTGCCGGCCGGCAACAGCTTCAGCTGCGACTCGTCGGCCCGCTCGCCGTAACCGAAGAACCAGGTCCCGGAGAGTACGAAGCACGAGCGCACGTCCGGGTGCGAGTGCGGCGGGATCCTGGTGTTGGCCGGGATCCTGAACATCATGGTGAACAGGCCGTTGCTTTTCGCGTCTCCGGCCACGACCAGGCTCTGCAGGCCCGTGCGCATCCCCGTGCCTTCGACGCGCGCGGAGCTGTCGGGCCAGGGAATGTCGGTCGCCGGAATGCGTGCCGGCTGGATGTCGCCGCCCGCCATCGCAGCAACAGCCGCCAGGCACAGGCCAAGCGCTGAAAGCGCACATGCAAGAACACGAACGGTGCGGGTATTCATCTGTATCCCCCTGTTCCCGGCTGCCTGGTCTTCGAGATACGCCATCAGTTCTCGATCGTGATTCGCGTCGGGATCCGCCCCTCGTCACTGGAGTTCTTCCCTAGCCCCTAATCCCCAGTCCCTGCAGTTTCTCCCTCGCCCCTCATCCATGCCTTTAATGCTTTTCCCCCCAGACCTCGGCAACGCGTGCATCGCGGCGACAGCTGGTCCGATAGTACTTGTAGCGAATCGGATTTTTCTTGTAGTAGTCCTGATGGTATTCCTCGGCAGCATAAAAGGCGCTGGCCGGCACGACCTCGGTGTAGATCCTGGGAAAATGGCCGCTCTTTTCCAGCCGAGTCTTGCTGGCTTCGGCCGCAAGCCTCTGCGCGTCGCCCTGGTAAAAAATGGCCGTGCGGTACTGGTTGCCGATGTCGCAGAACTGCCGGTCCTTCACGGTCGGATCGACGTGACGCCAGAAATAATCCAGGAGCTGTTCGTATGTGACCTTCGCCGGATCATAGGTTACGCGCACCGCCTCGGCATGACCGGTGCCGCCGTGGCTGACCTGTTCGTAGGTCGGGTTGCTGACCGCGCCGCCGGTATAACCCGACTCGGTACCCAACACGCCGGGAAGCTTGTCGAAATCCGCCTCTACGCACCAGAAGCAGCCGCCGGCAAAGATGGCCGTGGCGTTTTTCCCCGACGGCGTCGGCGTGGCCTCTTGTGCCGCCATGCCGTCAATGGCGAACAGAAGGACAAATCCCCCGACGAGCAAAATCGCGTTGCGAATCTTCTGGTCCATGTTGTCTGTTCCCGGTTGTCTGGTCTTCGAGCGACGTCGCCAATTTACGATCGCGCTGAGGCCAGCAATGAAGTCGTGGTCCGACCTATCCCTCACCCTTCACCCTTCACCCTTCACCCTTCACCCTTCACCCTTCACCCTTCACCCTTCATCCTTCACCCTTGCTCTTTAATGTAAGCCTCGATGATGCTGCGAATATCCGTATCGGCCTTGAAGCCCATTTCCAGCGCCCGCGATGTCTTGAAGCGCGCCGGAAACGTCACGATCATTTTCTGAATTCGCTCGACGGGCTTGAACACCACGCGCGCCGCAACCTCGTCGCCGGCGATGCGACGCAGCGCTTCGACGCCCTGCTTCACCGAGATCGTGATGCCCGGAAGGTTGATCGAACGATTCGTACCCCACGCGGACGACGGCAGATCGTGCGCATGCACGAACGACTCGATGACCTGCCTGGGCGACAGGATCCAGAGCTCGGTCGAATCGTCCACTGGAACCTCGCAGACGACGCCATTCAATGGCTCCCTGAACATGCCGCTCGCGAACGAAGTCGAGGCGAGATTGGGCTTGCCGGGGCGCACGACGATGGTCGGCAGCCGCAGGCTGCGGCCGTCGAGAAAGCCTTTGCGCGAGTAATCGTTGACCAGGTACTCGCCGATCACCTTCTGCGTACCGTAGGAGGTCTGCGGGTTGGGCGTGATCGAATCGTCCACCACCGCCGGCAATTTCCCGCCGAACACGGCGAGCGAACTGGCGTACACCAGCCTCGGCGGAGATTTGAGTTTCCGGCAGGCCTCGAGCAGATTGCGCGTGCCGTCGAGGTTGACGCGGTAGCCGAGATCGAAATCGGCTTCGGCGCCCGCGCTGACCACCGCTGCCAGATGAAAAACCGAACCCGTATCGGCATCCATCGCGGCCGCGACTGCGGCAGGCTCCGCGATGTCCCCCTTCACGCACTCCAGCCTGGGATCGGGATTCGGCGGGAAAGCGGCGTCGAACAGCCTGATCCTGGAAACGGTTGCGGGCTTGCCGTCAGGCCCGGCCAGGGTGTTGCGCTCCAGCAGCCGCAGCGCCAGCCGATAGCCAAGGAATCCGCCGCCGCCGGTGATGAACACCTTCATGTCGTTTTCTCCAGGCAAAGGAAAATCTTACGCCTGTGCCGGAGAGCTTGCGGAAGCTTCGACTCTGAATGCCCGGCTACCGCGGGAAAGGATCACCGCGATTACAGTTCAGTCTCTCGCTGGCGTCTTCGATCCTGCCCAAATGTGGACAACAGCGCCATCCGCCTGTCTGGTACTCACGAAGGGTAAACTATATTCGGGATCAGGGATTCGTACCCGCGGGATGCCAGGCCATAGCTTTCCTGATCATCGATTGACGCGAACGCAGTTGCAGGTTCAGACGCCGGGACGTGGAATGCTGATATTCAGGCAGTTATTCGACCCGCAGTCCTCCACCTATACCTACCTCCTCGGCGACAGCCGCAGTCGCGAGGCGGTACTGATCGACACGGTCTTCGAGCAGGCGCGCCGGGACGCGGCACTGGTGAGCGAACTCGAGCTGCGCCTGCTTTACACGCTGGAATCCCATATACACGCTGACCATGTCACGGGCGCATGGATTCTGAAGCGGCGATTCGGCAGCCGGATCGCGCTGGCGCAAAGCAGCGGCGCCGAGGGTGCCGACCGCTATCTTGCACATGGCGACGAGATCGAATTCGGCGGACGCCATCTCCGGGTTCGCGCCACGCCGGGTCACACGAATGGGTGCCTGACCTATGTGCTCGACGATGAAAGCATGGCATTTACCGGGGACTGTTTGCTGATCCGGGGCAGTGGACGCACGGATTTCCAGCTAGGTGACCCGCACGCACTCTACCGTTCGGTCCACACCCAGATTCTCACGCTGCCGCAAAATTGTCTGCTCTACCCGGCGCATGACTATCGCGGGCTCACCGTGACGAGCGTGGCGGAGGAGCGGCGCTTCAATCCGCGCCTGGGAGGCGAGATCGGCGAAACCGATTTCGCCGGCTACATGCGGAACCTGGGCTTGCCGCATCCGAAGCAGATCGATGTTGCGGTGCCGGCCAACCTCAAGTGCGGACAGCGGGAGCACGAGGATGTGTCGCTCACGGCGCCGACCTGGGCGGCGCTGACCTACACCTTCGCGGGCATCTGGGAAATCCAGCCGCAATCGCTGGAAGAAGCCGCCGACAAGGTGCAGATCGTCGACGTGCGGGAGCCGTCCGAATACTACGGGCCGCTGGGACATATCCGCGGCGCGTTAATGATCCCGCTCGGTGAACTGGCCAGACGGACCGGAGAGCTCGACCGCGAGCGCCCGGTCGTGGCCGTGTGCCGGTCGGGCGCCCGCTCGGCGCAGGCAACCGTGATCCTGCAACAAGCCGGGCTCGGAGTTGCAGCGAACCTCGCGGGCGGCATGTTGCGCTGGCGTGCGGACGGTCATGCCGTGGAGGGCGGCAGCAACTAACGATGGATTTGTGGAGATCGGCCCGGTGCGACACGGCATAGGGATTGCCGAACCCGGGAGAATTCAAATTGCTTCAGCGAACAAAAGCAGGAGGATAATTGACATAAATGCCGGTGCCGCTATAGTTTCCGGACACCTGCAACCGAAGTGGAAGAAACCAATGACCGCTTATCCCGTAACCGAAAGCTTCGCCGCCGAGATCGGCGATATCGACCTCTCGAAACCGCTGTCGAGCGAAGAACGCAGCGAAATCGAAGCGGCGTTCAATCGTTACTCGGTGCTGGTCTTTCCCGACCAGCATCTGTCGACCGACCAGCACCTCGAGTTCGCGCGCAACTTCGGCCCGCTGGAAACCACCATCCATGCCACGCGCAAGGACGCCAAGCTGCGTGTCCGCCCGGAAATCGCGGACGTCTCCAATCTGGACGCCGGCGAGTCGATCTGGGGCGAGGAAAGCCGCAAGCGTATGTTCGAAATGGGCAACCGGATGTGGCATACGGACAGCTCATTCCGCCGCCTGCCGGCGAAAGCCTCACTCCTGTACGCGCGCAGCATTCCGCCGGTTGGCGGCCAGACCGAGTTCGCCGACATGCGCGCAGCCTACGACGCGCTTCCGGATGAAACGAAGCAGCGTCTGCGCGGGCTGGTCGCCGAGCACGCCATCATGCACTCGCGCAAAAAACTGGGCTTTACCGACTTCTCCGACGAGGAAAACCAGACGCTGCCGCCGGTGCCGCAAGTCATGGTTCGGCGGCACGCCGGGTCGGGACGGATGGGGTTGTATCTGGCTTCCCACGCCGGACGCATCTTCGGTATGAAGGAGGACGATGGCCAGGCGCTCCTGCTGCAACTCATCGAACACGCGACCAAGCGGCAGTTCGTCTACACGCACCGCTGGCGCCTGCACGACCTGGTGATGTGGGACAACCGCTGCACCATGCATCGCGGCAAGGGTTACGACGACTTGCGCTGGCCGCGGGACATGCAGCGCGCCACCGTGTCGGACGTTGCGCCGACGTGCGAACAGGAAGGCATCGCGGATCCGGTTGCGGCTTAGTTTCGAAGCGGGTCAGTGCCCTGCGCCTGAACTCGACGCGGCGGTGCTGTACCAACGACGCATCCACCGCCAAGGACGCCAAGGAAAGACAATAGCGTGTAGGCGAGGCTGAGTTAGGCTAACGGGACAGTTGCGACGCAGATACTTGAGCGGGCTTAAACACTCATTTCGTTTTTGAATTTGGTTTTCCCTGGCGTCCCTTGCGGTTGGCGCTTGGCCGTAATCCGAACAACCACAAAAGAAAACGGGCACCGACTGGTGCCCGTTGCATTTGATCCACGTACGCCGAAATTCGCTAGCACTCCATGTGATGCGAGGCAAGACGTTGCGAAGATCGATTCAGTGCGTCATGCAGCGCTTAAATCAGTGACGGCGCCTCGCTTGGCTCCGGGCTTGGGCCCGGTGGCTCGCGGCGGCACGTAGGCGGACAGGCGGCAACTCACGCCCTCGATCTGCTTTCCGCCGACGTATCGTGTCACTTGGCAGCAGATCACCTCTCCCGCGGATGAAAGCTCCGAAATGTGGTTCAGAACCAGGGTCTTAGGAATGTGGAGCGCCTTGGCAATGTCGACGTCCAGTTGTTCGCCGTTGTTTCTCAGATGCTGAAGAATGGTGTTTTTCATCCAGGTATCCCTAGGCTGCCTTCGGGTGACGGGGCTGCGAATTTTAGGCTACAGACGTGATTCAGGCAAGTCTCATCCTGTGCAGACTTGTTGGGTAAGCAGAGGTTCACGTAAAAGTCTTCTTGACTTCAGACTCGTTGTGTCATCGGGTCCCGGACATTCGGAGCAAGATGAGGCCCAGGCAGAACCAAGCCGGGTATTCGGGACACTTTTTGGAAGAGGACAATAGCAGGGGAAGCGTGCCATGCGACTGGCGCATCGGAGCCAAACGAGGCAAGCGCGCGATAGAACTGCACTTGGTCGGGCGATGCGCTAAGTTGTCCATGCCTCTTTCACGGAAGACCCTATGGGCGAAGAGCAGAAGCTGAGCGGACCGGACCTGTCCGAAGGGGTTGCGCTGTCCGAGCTGGGCGACGGCAAGATGATGCTTGGCCACGCGGGCGGCGAGGCGGTCCTGCTGGCGCGCCGGGGCGAGGAAATTTTCGCCGTCGGCGCCACCTGCACCCATTATTCGGGACCGCTCAGCGAGGGACTGCTCGTCGACGGGACAGTACGTTGCCCGTGGCACCATGCGTGCTTCGATCTGCGCACCGGCGCGCCGCTGCGCGCGCCGGCGTTGAACCCGATCCCGTGCTATGAGGTGATGCGCCAGCGCGGGCGGGTGCGGGTGGGCAAACGCTTGCCGGAGCCGAAGCTGCCGGCCAGCCCCGATGGCGCGCCAGGGCAGATCGTTATCCTGGGTGCAGGGGCTGCCGGACACTGCGCCGCCGAAACTCTGCGCCGTGAGGGTTACCGCGGCCGGCTGGTGATGGTCGGTGCGGACGCGGACTTGCCTGTTGATCGTCCCAATTTGTCCAAGGATTACCTTGCCGGCTCTGCGCCCGAAGAATGGCTGCCGCTGCGTCCACGCGAGTTCTTTGATGAGCACGGCATCGAGTTGGTGCTCGGCGTGCGGGCGCGTTCTGTCGAGACCGCGCGCAAACAACTCATCATCGAGAGCGGCGGCACCTACGGTTACGACAAGCTGCTGCTCGCTACCGGCGCCGATCCTGTCAAGCTGGATCTGCCCGGTGGCGATTTGCCGCACGTGCATTATCTCCGCACACTCGGCCACAGCCGCGCCATCATCGCCGCCGCCGGGTCGGCCCGGCACGCTGTCGTCATCGGCTCCAGCTTCATCGGCCTGGAGGTCGCCGCCTCGCTTCGCGCGCGCAACCTCGAGGTGCACGTCGTCGGCCCCGATGCGGTACCGCTTGCCAGGGTCATGGGCCCGGAGCTCGGCGCTTTTATCCGCAAGGTCCACGAAGAGCATGGGGTGACGTTCCATCTGGGAACGCGCCCGCGGGCCATTGACGCGAAGACGGTGACGCTCGACAACGGCACGCGCGTGCCGGCCGAGCTGGTGGTTATCGGAGTCGGCGTGCGGCCCGAGCTGTCTTTGGCCGAGAAGGCCGGCCTTGCCATAGACCGCGGCGTGCTCGTCGACGAATACCTGCAGACCAGCGCGGCCGATGTCTTCGCCGCCGGCGACATCGCCCGCTGGCCTGATCGCCACTCGGGCCAGCGGATTCGGGTCGAGCACTGGGTGGTCGCCGGGCGACAGGGGCAGACAGCGGCGCGCAACATGCTCGGCAAACGGGAGAAGTTCGACGCGGTGCCGTTCTTCTGGAGCGCGCATTACGACGTGGGCATCAACTACGTTGGCCACGCCAGCGCCTGGGACCGAATCGAGATCGAGGGCAGCTTCGACGAACGCAACGCGGCGGTCCGCTTCATCGCCGGTGAAAAGACGGTCGCGCTGGCGACCATTTACCGCGATCAGGAGAGCCTGCAGTTCGAGCGGCAGATCGAATTGCGCGCGACGTAACGCGTCTATACGCGTCCCGACACCGGGATCAAGGCGCCGGTCACCGCGCGTGCCTGTTCGGAAAGCAGGAACACGATGACGTCGGCGATGGCCTGGGGCGTAACCCAGCGACTGAAGTCCGCATTGGGCATGTCCGCGCGATTCGCCGGCGTATCGATGATGCTGGGCAGCACGGCGTTGACCGTGACGTTGCGGTCCTTCAGTTCATCGGCCAGCGCTTCGGTGAACTTGGCCACCCCGGCCTTCGAGGCGGTATAAGCGCCCATGCCGGCGCCAGCCTTGGCCGCGGCGGCACCGGCTCCGATGTTGACGATGCGTCCGCCGCCGCGTCGAAACAGATGCGGCAGTGCCGCCCGCGAGGTGCTCACGGCGCTGCGCAAATTGACCCGATAAAGCAGATCCCAGGCGTCCAGGCTGCCCTTTTCGAGCGTCTCCCAGCGGAAGGTGCCGGCGACGTTGACCAGCGCGTCCAGGCCGCCGAAGCGGCTGGTGACCTGGTCCAGGGCCCGCACAGCGGCGTCGGCCTCGGCGAGATCGAGTTCGCCCAGCGCGAACGCGCCGGCAGCCAGCGTGGCATCGGCCGGTGGCCGGGCGCGATCCAGTGCCGCCACCTGCGCGCCCGCGTCGAGCGCCGCACGCACGACCGCCTGACCCAGTTGCCCGAAGCCGCCCGTCACCACCACGATCTTGCCTTGCAACGCCATGATGTCCTCTTGTCCTCCGACAATATTGCCAGCGCAAATCCACGAACAATCACGCCGCTCTTAATCCGATATCCTTTTCTTCAGTTGTCTTTCCTTCGCGTCCTTTGCGTCCTTTGCGGTGAATGCATTTCGAGTATTTCAGATTAGAGCGTGACGATGCGGCCTTCCTGCCAGGAACGCGTCGCCGCGTCGGCAAGTTCGAGCGCCTTGACGCCATCCTGCAGCGTCGTTCGCACCGGCTTGCCGTGGGTCAGTGCATCGAAGAAATGCGCGATCTCGAGCGAGTAGGCGGCACGGTAGCGCTCGAGAAAGAAATGTTCCGGCTTGTCCCCGCTTACGCTCACGGCGGTATGCGCAAAAACTTCGGTCGGCTTGTGGTTGCCTGCCTGAAGCTGCCCCTTTGCACCGAGCACTTCGAAGCGCTGGTCATAGCCGTAGGCGGCGCGGCGCGTGGTGTTGATCTGGCACAGGCGTCCGGTTTTCGTTCGAATGGTGACCGCGGTGGAATCG
>Ga0137409_10000269_pt1 | contig 55208 bp, 53 predicted proteins | sample CZODoug1_16funga_FD_122059 | JGI IMG/M metagenome (GOLD analysis project Ga0137409, IMG submission 122059) | Vadose zone soil fungal communities from Angelo Coast Range Reserve, California, USA - CZODoug1_16fungal (Hybrid Assembly) | ecosystem: Environmental > Terrestrial > Soil > Vadose zone... | reverse complement strand
AAGGCAAGCCCGACGGCGGGCGGATGACCAATGAGGGAGTGAAAGCCTTCTATCCTGAGAGGGAACAACGCGCGGCGCTGATGATATCGGCTGTAAAGTCGGTTTCCGAACAAACCGGTCGCAGCATGGCGCAAGTCGCACTCGCCTGGTTGCGCCATCAAACGGTGCCAGTAATCCCGATCATGGGAGCGCGGAAGGTATCTCAACTCCAGGACAATCTCGCCAGCTTGGATCTGGAACTCTCCGCCGAACAATTGAAATCCCTCGATGGAGCAAGCCGAGTCGAACACGGATTTCCCCAGAGTATTTACGACAGAGAAATGGTTCGTGCAATTAGGTATGGCGGCATGTGGGATCGCTTGCTGCTCTAAGTGCGGCCCTTCAGGCAGAATACTGATGCAGGTGCGGGCGTTTGAGCTTCCTGCTTGCTCCCGAGTGACGGGGTACCCGGAACAATCCACATGCCCACTTAACGCGTTCAACGGAAACTTGCCCTCTACCCGAATTGCTGTGCACTCCTCTGGGAGTGCCGCGCGTGTTAGACTCCGGCCCTCATGACTAGAAAACTGCTCTTGCTCATTCTGCTGGCGGTCCCGGTATTTGCATCGGAACCAAAGGTGATTCCCCTCTGGCCCGGCGCTGCGCCTGGCTCGGAAAGCTGGAACTACGAAGAAGGCGTGCCGCAGGACGCATCGCACCCCATCACCAACGTGACGCATCCGACGCTTACGGCGTATTTCCCCGACCCCTCTTTGGGCACCGGCACGGCGGTGATCATTTGTCCCGGCGGCGGTTTTCGCGAACTCTGGGTCAGTCATGAAGGGACGGATCTCGCGCGCTGGCTGAATTCCATCGGCGTGGCCGCGTTCATTCTCAAGTACCGCGTCATGCGTACCGGCGACAGCGACGCAAGCGATTCCGCCAAGATGGCGGAGCGTCGGAAGACCGTCATCCCGCTCGCGATCGCCGACGGACAGCAGGCGGTACGCCTCGTCCGCTCGCACGCCCCAGAGTGGGGCATCGCCCGCGACCGCATCGGGATTCTTGGTTTCTCCGCTGGCGGCTACGTCGCCGCAGCCGTGGCGCTTCACCACGATGCGGATAGCCGACCCAATTTTGCCGCTCCCATCTATCCCGGCACGCCTGACGATGTGACGGCTCCCGCCGACGCACCACTTCTCTTCCTCGTCCACGCCGATGACGATAAGGTCGTGACGCCGCTCGACCATTCCATCCGCCTATACGCGGCCTGGAAGAGACTAGGAATCCCCGCCGAGCTGCACATCTATTCCGCGGGCGGACACGGATTCGGCACGCGAAAGATCACCCTGCCCGCAGGCACCTGGACCGACCGGTTTCGCGATTGGCTCGACGTCCAAGGCTTTCTCAAGCGTCCCCAGAGCTAGCCCCTGTGGGGTGCGTAAGCGCGGTTTGAGCACCCTGATGCGTCCTGGCACACTAACGTCCGGTTCACCCGCCACGCTTCCAGCTCATTCTTGGGCCCACGTCTCGGTACAGTACTAGGGTATTCCCCGACCCCATTTTAGGGTTTATACCTGATTGGCAGTGAAACGTCTCAATGCTAAAAGGAATCTAGCGGAACGTGGGATCAGCTCGATCGTCAGCAGTGCCCAGCAGCCCGGCGACGCAGAGTTCCGCCATCCGGCAGGGCCAGGCCACATGGCCACAGAGAGCATACTGAACGGACGTATGGACAAGCGCCTCCCCATCGCGATGGTCGTGCATCTCGCCCAGGCGCAGGATCAGCCCGTCAACGGATCAGAGGTGACCTACACGGACAACATCAGCATCAACGGCGCCCGCGTAGTTACGAGCCGCCCCTGGCAAACCGGCGAAGTAGTACAAGTCACTCCGTTGAAAGAGGAAACCACCATCCGCGGAAAAGTCGTCTATTGCCAGAAACTCGTGGACGACCGCTACTGCATCGGATTGAATTTCCGCGGACGCCCCGTCACCTGGTCCACCTTCCGGAATTACAGTGGCGCCTGACTCCAGCCCAGGTACCAAATCCGCTGCCGGCACGGCTCGACAGCCCCTTGCGAGTCACAAGGAGAAAACAAGCCATGGCAAAGGTATTCCCTCCGGTCCGGTCCGAAAGCCGCATTCCCGAGAAGATGCTGGTCGAGCTCTACAGTCTTGAGAATGCCGCGCATGAAATTACCTCCACGGTCAACGTCAGCTCCCACGGCGCCCGCGTTTTGACGAAAGCCCCCTGGGTGCCCAATCAGGATGTTTCCGTTCGTTCGGTCCCCGGTAATCTCTATTCGCGTGCGCACGTCGTTTATTGCAAACCACTTCCGGACCGTTCCTTTTCCATCGGGCTAAGGTTGCTTCAACCGACCGAGCTTTGGCCAGCACTCAGCAAAACTTCCGCATCACCTCAGCCACACTGATTACCCGCCGACGGTCGGTCCAGGCCGCGCAAACCGGCGTGTTGCGCGCCCGTCAGAATCTGACGGACATCGCGCGGAGTTTAACCTAGTCGTGGAGGACCACACTCAGGAGGGAATTGTCGATGTGGATCTCGCCCTTGTTGTATTGGATGAAGCCCAGTTTCCTGAATTTGTTCATGAAAAAATTGACCCGGGGCCGCGTGGTGCCAATCATCTCCGAAAGCATCTCTTGCGATACTTTGGGAAGCACCTTTTGAGGATGGCCTCGCGAGCCATAGCGCGCGAGCAGCAGCAGAGTGCGCGCCAGCCGTTTCTCGCTGGAGTTGAAGAGCTGGTCGATCAGGTCCTCCTCGACTCGTACGTTTCGCGCAAGCATATATGCGATGAAGCGGTCGGAGAACTCGTGTTCCTCGTGGAGCACGCGAATCATCTCGTTTTTCTCAATGACGAGCACGGTCGTAGGCGCAATGGTGGTCGCCGTGGCCATGCAAACGGATTGGCCCGCAAGGCAGCCTTCGCCAAAAAAATCGCCCGGTCCAAGAATCGCCACAACGGCCTCTTTGCCGGTCTCATTGACCACGGAAAGTTTCACGCCGCCTTCCTGAATGTACATGACATCCTTTGCGGGATCGCCCTGCGCGAAGACGGTTTCCTTTCGTCGAAATTTGTCTACGGTTCTCCGCAGACCGGCGGAGTCGAGAAATAATTCCACATCGAAAACAGTGGTTCTTGCATTCGCTTTTTTGGGAGAGCGAGGGGCCTTCACAGATACACGTCTAGCCACTTGGAACACCGTGCAGTACATTAGCACGGAACAAGATTCTGCTGACTGTACAATATTGAACAGTACGCGCCGACCGGCAGAATATCCCTAGCTTGACGCAGAACTCCAACAAGTCCTTAGACATCAATAGATTACAGGCAACTCCTAGCGTCTCCGGAGAACCTCCCGCAGCGACTGGTTCACTTCTAATCCGCCATCATAGTTAATAAATCCCTGCTTCCTGAACCGATTCATGAACAGATTGACTCGCGGGCGCGTGGTGCCGACCATCTCCGCTAGAACTTGGTGGCTTAGAACAGGAATCTCGACAACCGCTGGACCACTTTTATGCATGTGGGCCAGCCGCAGAAGCACGCGCGCGAGCCGTTGTTCCGCAGAGGAAGTCAGCAGGTGCGCCACGTGATCCCGGTAGTCCTGGACGCTGGACAGCAGATAGGCCACCAGGGAATTTGACGCCTTATTCTTCTTGCGAAGCATCTGGAGCATTTTTTCTTTTTTGATGGTACGTATGGAGCTGGCGGTCAATGCGACGGCCGTGGACATACGAAGAGGATAGCCTGCCAGGCAAAGCTCGCCAAAAAAATCATGCACGCCCAGAATCGCGGTAACTGCTGCCGGCTGGTCCTTCGTCCGCGTGCTGAGCCGCACTCCACCCGATTGAATGTAGAAAAGCGTGTAAGCCGGCTCCCCTTGTTTGTAGATGTTTTGTTTGTCCCGGTAGCGGGAAACCTTGCCGCCCAGGCTGGCTCCTGAATTGAAACCACCAAGGTGCGCAGACATAGGGTTCGTCCGTTTCATAGGTCGCTCTGCTCCTGACCAACGCGTTTCATGATGCGAGTTTTTTCCGGCGGCTGCACTTTACTTCACCGCCCAACTCTACGACGCGGCTCTGTCCGTCAGAACCAAATGGCCGCCCTTTCCCTGGGATCAATACCTTTATGGCGTCCCCGTTGACTTTTCGGACTTGCGATGAGCTTCCTGCGACCACTGGAAAGCTTTATTGGCATGTTCTAATGCTTGTTTGGAATGCTCGTGTCCGCTCTGGTGATCTTCTTTCCCGTGGTGCGCGGCAGCACGGTGCGCGTGTGCAGCGAGTTCGTGGAACTCGGCAGCTCTTTGGTGCGAGTCATTTGGCATAACGCCTCTCATCCCGGGGGACCACTCCATCTTGAAACGATCCCATTTTCCAAACTGTACAATATTAGACACTCACGCCGCGCGAAAGATTTTATGACTTCTCGGCGGTAATCCCAGGGCGGCATCGCCAACCCGAATTTTCGCTTCTTCTTTCTTCTCAGCTTTCACCACTTCCGACTGTTCTGTTTTTTCTTAGTCGCCTCGCCGCGCGAGAGATGATTCTACGGCCGACTTTCTGCGCGCACGGGCATCGCGCAGAAGCTGCCCTCAGTAAACCCCTCCGCTTCCACGCTGAACGCATGGTCAAACCGCGCTCGGAAGTTTTCCCACGCCAGCGTCGCCGTGAGTTCCACGAGCTGCGCGTCGTTGAACTTCTCCCGCAGCTTCGCAAACAGCGCGTCTTGAACCTCGACGGGAGTCCGCGTCATGCCGTCGGCGTACTCCAGCACCAGCTTCTCCGTCTCCGAAAACAGTTCGCTGTTGCCGTAGTTGGGCAGCGCAGCGATCTTCTCTGCCGAGGCCCCGTCTGTTCTGCTGACCGCAGAACCGATGTCAATTCAAAAGGGGCAGCCAACGAGCGTGGCCACGCGCAATTGCGCCAGGTCCTTCAGGGCCGCCTCCACCAGGTGGCTGGAGAGAAGCGATTGTTCCATCTGGCCGTAGCCCCAGAGAAGCTTGGCGTGATGCGCGGCGATCTTTACTGGCATCACCACGCGTCCCACCTTGCGTTTCGTCAGCGCATAGATGATTCGCGTGAAGAGACCGCGGAATAGTCCTTGCTGACTTGGGTCAGCGCTAGCGATCCGTGCCATGGTCATCCACCTCCTACTTCGTTCGCCACGAGTCTAACTCCCGCGGGCTGCTCCGGGCGAATCCTGCCGACGTTGCTGGCGCAGATTTTTGTGCGGAATTGATTTCAGTTTGAGAGCGGTTAGAATGGCGGCGACCGAAAAGGAATGCCGATGCCTCCCACGCTTGCGAATGGGAAGATCTGTTACATCGAGATGCCTGCCACCGAGATTGCACGTTCGGCGAACTTCTACAAGGGGGTGTTCGGCTGGGCCATCCGGAAACGCGGTGATGGTAGCACTGCTTTTGACGATACGACCGGCCAAGTGAGCGGCACGTGGGTTCTCGGGCGCCCGCCCGCAGCAAAGCCCGGGCTGCTGTTTTACATCATGGTGGACAGCGTGGCCGCGACCATTGACGCGGTTGTAGCCCATGGGGGCGAGATCGTGCAGCCGATCGGCGCGGACACGCCCGAGATCACTGCGAGGTTCCGCGATCCGGGAGGGAATGTGATCGGCCTCTACCAGCAACCTGCCTGACGCTCGGATAGGACAGCTCTGTCTCTGGTTGTCTGAGGCAGATTCCAAGGGTGCTCCAGCAGGAGCTCCAGAAAGTAAAGCCAAAAACCCTGCAAGCGAGTGACGGGGATGGAGCACCCGGCTACGTTCTTGTGCTGGAAGCCGCGCGTTTCGCTCTTACGCGTGCGGCTTTTGACCTTTCTGCGACACGTGCGAGAATTCAAGCTCTACAACTTAAGACGCCGGTCTCCACGAGGGGAGCCGGTAAAAGCCAAGCGGCCGCAACGAGGGACCCGGAGTGGGCACGATATGTCGTGCCCCTGCATAGGCTGAGACGAATGTTATGAACCGGCCCAAGAACTTTCGCGTTTACTTCCTGCTTGCCGCGCTGGCCATCGGCGGGATTGTTCTGCTTCTCCGCGAGCATCGACCATCCTTCCTTCGGCCGGACCTGCATCTCTCCGCTTACGTCACCACCGCCGATGGCAACATCACCGTCGTCGATCTCGTGAAGCTCAAAACCGTTGCGCGCATTCCGGTCGGGCCGGGACTTTCCGGGATGCGCGAGCATCCGACGCGCCCCGAGGTGTTCGGCGTCAGCAGCGCCGGCGGATACGTGTGGATCCTCGATCCGCGTTTCGATCCGTTGGACGGGCACTTCACCGGGCAGGTTACCGCGCGCATCGCCGTGGGGCCGCTGCCCTACGCGCTCGATTTTTCGCCGGACGGCAAGCGCATCTACACGACGGCTTCCGGGAACAACACACTCATCGCGATTGACGCACGATCGCGCGCCGTCGTCGCGCGCGCACAAACAGGGAGCGAACCCGTCCTCGCCCACGTCACTCCGGACGGCAAGTCCGTCCTGGTGGTGAACCGCCGCGACGGGTCTCTTGGCATTCATGACGCAAGGACTCTCGCGCTGCGAGGAAGCGTTTCCGTGGTCGCTCAGCCTGCAGACGTCGCCGTCCTGCCGGATAGTTCTCTGGCGTTCGTGCTGAGCCACACGGAACGCCGCCTCTCCGTCGTGGACCTTCGCCGCGACGTTCTCCTCACCAATCTCGAATTGGCCGGTGTGCCCACGGACATGCTGCTCAAGCCGGATGGCGGCGAACTCTACGTGATTTCTCCGGAGGCTCACGGACTTCAGGCCATCAACACTTCGACTCACGAGGTGGGCGACTACATGGTCCTCGGATCGGCGCCCACTCGCGGCGTCCTCAGCGAGGACGCAAGCCTGCTCTACGTTTCGGACACGGCTGCTGGCCGCGTCACACCCGTCGATATTTATAACCGCCGCATCGTTCGCGATCCCGGAAAGGGTTTTCCTGTTCCCGCCGGCGATTCTCCAGCGGCGTTGCGCTTCGATCCCGCGGAAAATTTGCTGCTGGTGGTGAGCCAGGGGTCCGGCGACCTGGCGGTCATCCGGGTGCGCACTAATTTTCTGCTGACGATGATTCCTGTCGGCGATCATCCGCAGGACCTTGCAATCAGATTGTTTTAGGCAGGTGCCCGCGAGAGAACCGCAAATAGTTCGAGGGATCTTTGGGTTGGCAGAACAAGGATTAACGCAGGGTTCACAGAGAGCACAGAGGACACGGAGAGTTAAGAAACGGAAGGAACTAGTTCAAAGAAAGAAAAACAGAAAGAAAAACATTAGCTCTCGCGCAAAACGCTCCTACGACTCCGGCGGCCAAGCCCAATTTTCTTCGCCAAGGTTCACGTCCAGGAAACCCTCGGCGGGCAAAACATCGACCGGCAATCCTCCGTGCCACAGCGCAACGCCGAGGCGCAGCTTGCTCAGCCCTTTGAAATTGATCTGGTCCTTGTGGATGGCCACTTCCAGAACCCGTTCAAAGGCCGCTTCCGCGACAAGTTTCGGATTCAGCAAGCACACGAGGCCCTTTTCGACGGCGAACCCACGCACGTGGCCTCGCTCCAGATGCACGACGAGGGTCACTTCTTCCGCGCCGCCAATGGTGATGCGAAACTCGGGATCTTCCAGCTCCCCAAGGGCCTCGACGAAGGGATCGATACGCACGCAGAAGCGTTCTTCCTCGAATCCATAGCGCATTTCGTGCAGGTAGAAGACCCGTCCGTGCATGGACCCGCCGCGCCGTTCCGGTGAATACAATCCCGCCCCCAGCCATTCGAAATAGGACGTATCCCGTCCGTCAATGTTGATTTTCAGGCGGCCCGTCGGAGCGAGCTGCACGGCGTGCTCCGGTTTCCGCTTGATGGGCTTGGCCAGTTCTTCCGGCGCTACCTGTCCTAATGCCAGGTAGATGGCGGTCAGGAGCTTGCGAAACAGCGCATCAAACTCCGCGTCGTTCGCGGTGCTGTGCTCCGGGCCGAACCACCAACACCAGTCGCTCCCTTCCGCAGCCAGCAGCGATTCGCGCGCTTCCTTAAGCGCAGTTTCGGTTGGGGCATCCGCCCTTCCCTGCTTGCGCGCTTCGAATGCGCGAGCGTAGGCTTCGCGCGCGTCCCACAATAATTCCCACGCGGCGACGTCCTCGGCGTGGCCGATCCACACGTCGAAATTCGCGTTGATCCACGATGCGGGAAAAATTCCAGTGGTGACGGGAATTTCACCGGCGGCGGCAATGGCCTCGGTGGCGGTCAGCGCACGGAAATCCTGGTCACCCTGGATGCGTCCGTAAAATTCGCGGAGGAAGGCGCGTCCGTTCCCCGGGTAATATTCCCAGGCATTTTCGCCATCGAGGAAAAGACAGATGGTGAGCGGCTGATCGCCCTGCATGGATTCGCCGAGATGGCGCATTCGAATGTGGAGATCGGCGCCCGCGGCTTTGGCGTCCATGCGGCTGTAGACAAAACCAACAAGATCGGACAAGTGGTGATCGCGAAACAATCCCGCAATGCTATTTCCTCCGAGTTGCACGCGCCAGGGATTGTAGAGACGATCGGCGTTGGCGGGAATGCCGTTTCCGTCGCGGAAAAATCCGACGTTCAGCGTGCGCCCAAGGACTCCCTCGTCTGTTCCGAACCACTTGAATCCTTCTTCCGAGGCAATGGTCAGCGCCTGGTCCGAGACCGAGCCTTCGGAAGGCCATAGACCGGCGGGCTTCGCGCCAAAAACTCTTTCGTGATATTCGCGGGCAAGCTGCAATTGTTCGCGCGCATCTTCCGGACGCCGGTAAGCCCGGCGCGGGAGAGGGGTCGCCGGATTCGCCACGCGAGCAATATCCGAATCGCAGATCAGAGGAAGGATGGGATGATAGAACGGAGTGGTGCTGATCTCGATCTGGCCCCGCTGCGCGGCGTCCCGATAAGCAGGGAGCACCAGTCCCAGGAATTCGAGCTGTTTTTTCCGCAGCGCGGATTTGTCTTTCTCGTTGTAGTCCTTCCCTTTGGTGGCAAGACGGCTGACGACCTCATCGGTCTCGAACCAGGACTCTTCCATCCACGCCAACTGCGAAAGAAGTTGCAGGTCTCGCCAGTCGCGCGGGGTGAAGGAGACCAGCGCCTGCGCGCCGCCGGCGGGGCGTGACCATTCGAATAACTCGACGAAGCGGGGCCAGCGCGACATCAGCCGCTCGTGGTTCACCTGAAACGCCCGCGCGATGATTTCCGCCTTATCCTCGCGTGTTAGTTCCTCCGCATTTTTGAACGCCAGGGAAAACCAGGGCTCGATGAAATTACCGCTGGCGTACTCCTCCAGTTGCATGCCCAGCGAAGGCACGACGTTGAATGTGGCATGGAAATTGGGAAATTCGCGGAGCATCTCAACCATGCCCCAGTAATCTTTCAGGGCATGCAGGCGCGTCCACGGGAGGACATAGCGCCCAGTTTCGGGGTCGCGGTACTGCGGCTGATGCATGTGCCACAGCACAACTAGATGAACTCGCTTCATCTCTCGCGTCTCTCCTGTGCAAGTCCCACGACCGGAGGTTGTCCGGCTGACAATTGAAGATTGAAGCGGCGATTCAAGCCCGACCCGATAAATTCGCGTGCGCCAGTCCGGTCTTAAGAAAGAACCGCTGTAGGAAAAAATATCACGTAATCGACGATAAGAGAAAGGAAGCGTGCAAACATGCGCGGACGCTTGCTGGGCCCATAAGCAGATTTTATATGCAGCCGGTGCGGCAGTAGGAATTCAGTGGTATGGAATCCGGCCAGGGCCCTCGCGTCAGCCGGTTCAACCGGAGGGCGCTCGAGGAGGTTACCTGACCCTGGTGACGGACACCGATCAGGGCACTTATCAGTCCAACGCAGGAACCGTGTTCCGTTCCTGGCGCCGCCGATGCAAATAATGCATAGCAATGTTCAGGTAGATATTTCCGCAGGGTGTCTCGATACAAATCACCAGCGCTTCCGTGTCGGCGCTCCCGGCCAGCCCGGTTTCGTCCATGTGAATCTCCGGCGGGAAGACTTTAAAGTGAAATCCTTGATCGTTCAGCAGCGTCACGGAATTGCCGATGACCATGTTAGCCATCTCGCACACCGTCTCTCGCACCACCAGCTCGCTGGCCGCAACTTCCGCCCCTGCAAGCTGGCTGGCCACCTTCAAAGCCACTTCCGGAGAGAGATCGAGAATGACGCGCCCTTCGATGTCTCCCTTGATGGCAATGAGCGCCGCGACCCCCTTGCGGCGATACGCCTCTTGGTCCATCTCCAGGTCCACAATTTTCGTCGGCGCCTGCAAGGACTCCGCAAAAACCGCATCCGCGGCGTTGATGAAGGGCTGGATCAATTCCATTCTCATGAGCGGTGTTCTCCTGCGAACGCCACTGGCGAGCCAACGGCGTTGGGATCGTCGCTGAGCACGTACCGGAGAATCTCGTACAAAACTTCCGGCTTCACGGGTTTCTGCACGAAATGCTTGGCGCCCTTCTGGAGAGCCGCCAGGATATTCTCCTGGTATCCCACCGAAGAGACCATGACGATGCGTGCGCTGGGATGCTGGCGCACGATGCGCTCCACGGCTTCAATCCCTTCCATCTGCGGCATGGTGATGTCCATGAGCACGATGTCCGGAGCAATGCGGTTGAATTCCGCGATGGCCGTCAAGCCATCTCCGGCTTCGCCGGCCACTTCGCCGCCGAACATCTCGATCATTTTGATGAGATTCTTGCGCGCGAAGACGGAATCGTCTACCACGAGGTAGCGAACCGGCTGATCGTCTTTTCGAAGCAGGGCGGTAAATTGTTTCATGGCCTTCTCCTTATCCCGGCACTCGCCTTCACGAGCGCTGGGATGAAACGGATGTCTTTTCAATTTTTTCGTTCTTGTCGTTCTTTTCAAGCTTTTCGTTCTTCTCGACTTTGTCTGTAGCGCCACGTTCCCCGCCGTAATTGCTCACCAAGTGCGAGCCGAGTCCATCGAGCGGAATAATCTTGCTGGCATATCCTTTAAGGATTGCGGCGCGCGGCATGCCACTGACCACGCACGTATCCTCACTCTGCGCGATAGTCATCCCACCGGCAGCCTTGATCGCACCCAAGCCCTCAGCGCCATCATCTCCCATGCCCGTCATCAATACGCCGACGGCAGTGAGTCCAAACTCCTGCGCCACGGAATGGAACAGCACGTCCGCGGATGGACGATGCCCATTGACGGGAGGCCCATCGGAAAGAACTACCATGCCACCCCGGGGCATGTTGCGAACCATTATGTGGCGATTTCCCGGACAGATGAGAACGCGGCCGGCGAGAAGGAGATCGCCGGACCGCGCTTCATGAACTTCAAGAGCGCAGCATTCGTCGAGGCGCTTCGCGAACATTTCGGTGAAACCCTCCGGCATATGCTGCACGATCACAATCGCGGATTGAAAATCCGCCGGGATTTGCGACAAGACAAATTGCAATGCGTTTGGACCGCCGGTTGAAATTCCGACGGCGATGACGCGGCGCGGAGGCAGCGCAGCACGAACTCCTTTTTTCGGCGCGGAGGTTTCTTGGATGACGGCGGGGGGAAGTTTGCGGCCAGCGGCGCGTTTGGCGACTTTTATTTTTGCAATCAGCCGATCGGCGATCTCGTCGAGGCGGCCAGCGGCGGCGTCTTTTGGTTTTGCGAGAAAATCGACGGCGCCGATGGCGAGGGCTTTGAAGGTAGCGTAACCACCCTCTTTCGAATGAGTGCTGAAAAGAATGACCGGCAAGGGGGCACGCTGCATGATGAGGCGCAATGTTTCCATGCCGTCCATCCGCGGCATCTCCAGATCAAGGGTCACCACATCGGGCTTCAGCTCTTCAATTTTTTTCAATGCGAACGCGCCGTCCATGGCGGTGCCGACAACTTCGATGGAGGCCTCGCGCGCGAGGATCGCAGGGATCAGTTTCCGCATGAGCGCGGAGTCATCGACGACGAGAACACGGATGCGTTCGCTCATGCGATCGCTCCAAGCGGGGTGCCACGAGAGACTCGCGATAGGACCGCGGGAACATTGAGGATGAGGACAACCGTTCCGTCACCGAGGATGGAAGCGCCACTGACCAAGTCGCTGGAGACGATTTCGGCAGGCAGCGCCTTGATCACCAGTTCTTCTTCTCCGACCAAACTGTCCACGAGGAGCCCAAAACGCTTTTCGGCGGCGCCAATGACAATGACGAAATGTTTCTTTCGGACCGGCTGGGTGTCGATACTACGCAAGCGGCTAAGGTGATCCAGCCGAACGAGCGTGAGAATCTGGTCGCGAAGACGCAGCACTTCACGCTGGTCGATGCGGTGAATCTCGGGGGCCGTGATGCGCGTGATTTCCACAACGGAAGATAGCGGGACAGCAAACAAGCGGCCGCCGACGCGGAACAGCAGGGTCTGGATACTGGCGAGGGTGAGCGGGGCACGAAGTTGAATCGTGGTGCCGCGGCCTCTTTGCGAGGAAACGTGAACGGTTCCCTTGAGGCGGTCGAGGACGGTTCGAACGACATCCATGCCGATTCCGCGGCCAGAAACCTCTGTGACTTCGGAGGCGGTGCTGAATCCCGACTCGAAAATGAGATTGAGGGTGTCCTGATCGGTCAGGCGCTTGGCCTCTTCGAGTTTCAAGATTCCTTTTTCAACGGCTTGCATCCGCACATGAGCAGGGTCAATTCCACGGCCGTCGTCACGGACTTCAATGACGACCTGAGTGCCCTGGTGATAGGCGTTGAGAAAGACGGTACCGCGTGCGGGCTTGCCAGCAGTGAGGCGCTCGCCAGCCGGCTCGATCCCATGGTCAACAGCATTGCGGACGAGATGCATTAGCGGTTCGGAAAGACCATCCAGGATGCTTTTATCGAGGTCGGTGTTCTGGCCAGAAAGCTCCAGGGCCACATCCTTGCCACACTGCTTGGCAACGTCGCGGACGACGCGCGGGAAACGACGGAAAAGTTGCTCGACGGGGACCATGCGGATTTTCAGAACGCATTTGTGAAGCTCATCGAGAATACGGGCCTGAAATGCCATGGCGTCCGCAAGTTTGGCGCGCAGGGGATCGCGGGAGTGCTTCTGGTCGAACTCGGTGAGCGTGCGATTGAGCATGGACTTTCCGATAATCAATTCGCCGACCAGGTTCATGACCGCATCGATGCGGGCGGCATCCACGCGAAGCGTGCTTTCGGCAACCGCAGTTGCCGCGGAACCGGAAGTACTGGGATTAGTTGCTGCGCCGCTTTCGGTGGTCTCGGCGGCCCCGGCGACAGATTTCGCCGCCTGCGCCTCCAACAAATCACCGAGCAGTTCATGGTCCGGTGTCTCCGCGGTCGAGGCCCGTTCGAGACGCACATCGGAGACAATCGAAGGAATCCGGCAGCGCTGGAGAAGTCTTTCTTCGGGCTGGGAGCTTGCCAGGGCCGCTTCGACAATTTCCACGGTTGCGGCGGCGACATTGTCTTCCGGACGCAAGGCGATGACGGTACCGCTGCCGTGAAGAACATTTCGAATGAGCTGGAAAGCGGCGGCGCGCATCAGGCTGTTGGGATCGATGCGAAGGGCCACGTTGTAAACGGTCTCTCCGCGATGCACGGCTTCCGAAATCATGAGCTGTTCGTATTCCGTCCAGGCAAATTGCGCGGGCAATTGAAGCGGCGCCGGGCCCGCACTCTTCGGGGAAGCAGGCCCATCCAGCAATTTCCGAATCATGGCGTGAAGGGCTTCCACGGCGGGCGGCTCGGCCTTCCGTTGATAAGCGGTGAGCATCGCGCCAAAACTATCCGCGGCCGTAAGGACCAGCTCCGCGAAGTCCGCGCCACGAGCATGTGCAATCTGCGGAGTGAGCGCATCCTCGAGTTCGTGGGCGAGCTCGCTCAGTTTGTGAAATCCACAGGCCGCGGAATCGCCCTTCAAGGTATGCACAGCGCGACGGACACGGCGGATCACTTCCTCGTCAGCGGGGCGCGCCTCGAGTTCGAGTCCAGCCTCGTTGAGCGATTGAAGCAGTTCGTTGGCGCTCTCAAAGAAGAGAGCGCGCAACTCGCCGCCGCGATCCTCGGGAGGACGACTCACGTATGGACCTCGTTGCGCTGGTAAGCGGTGCCATTGTTTTCATGAACCATGCGGAATTTCTGACTCAGCCCGAACAAACTTTCGGCGTGCCCAACAAAGAGGTATCCAGCAGGATTCAAGCAATGCCAAAACTTTTCAACCAAGCGCTTTTGTTCGGCTTCGTCGAAATAGATCATCACGTTGCGGCAGAGGATAATGTCGTTGCGGCGCGGCAAGAATTCCGTTTTTAAATTGTGAAAGTCGAACTGCACGAGCTCCTTCAATTGCGGCTTGACCTTGTACTTGTCACCGGCTTTTTCGAAATAGCGGAGCCGGCAGGTGTAATCGACAGGTTCCATCTGCTGCTCGGTATACAGGCCTTCCTGGCCGGTGCGCAAGCTGGTATAGCTGATGTCCGAGGCAACGATTTCGACTTTCCATGGTGGGGGAATGAGCGGCTTCGGCGAAGGCATTTCGAACGGAAGCGGATTCCGCAGGTAGTAATAAGCGAGCGCGTCGCAGATCAAAATGGCGACGGTGTAGGGCTCCTGGCCGGCGGAGCAACCAGCGCTCCAGACCCGGAGGGTGTAATCGCGGCGCTCCTGCTTGCGGCGGAGAATCTCCTCGAGAACTGATTTTTGAAGGAGATCGAGTTGCGGGCGATTGCGAAAGAAACTTGTTTCGTTGACGGTTAGATTCTCAAGCAGGAGAGCCAGTTCGGAGCGTCCTTCCCTGCTGGTGAGCAAGCGGTAATACGCATAGAAAGAGTCGAGCTGGCAGGCCTTCAGACGGCGCTGCAGGCGATCTTTCAGGAAGTGCGAGCGGCGCTCGTCGAAAAACATGCCGCATTCCTGATAGACGAGCGTCTGGAGGAGCTTCAGCTCTGCTTCAGTGAGTTGGACCTGGGCAGTAATCGTTCCCATTGTATTTTCGTGAAGCGGACCCGCAGTTCGGCGGTCTCAGATGCAAGCCGGAAAAAGCATTACCTTGCGGTAGCGACGGGTTCCGCGGCCTCCTCGAGTCGTTTGTACTCCGGGCGATGCAGGAGTTTGGAGATGTCCAACAGAATAATGAGACGTCCCTTCAGTTTGCCGACACCGGTGACGTAACCGGATTCGCCTTCCGCAAAGAGACTGCCCGGGGCTTCGATCTCGGAGGGAGGAATCTTCAGCACTTCCGAAGCCGCGTTCACGATAAGGCCGATCAACTTGTTGTCCAGCTCCACGACGAGAATGCGGTTCTTCTTATCGGGATGAATCTCGCTCTGGCCGAATCGTTTGCGGAGGTCCATCACCGGAATGATTTTCCCGCGCAAATTGATCACGCCCTCGATCAGATCGGGAGCGCTTGGAACCGAGGTAATCTCCGGAACGCGTACAATTTCGCGCACGGCAGCAATACGAACGCCGTACGTTTCATTGCCGATACGAAAGCCGACGACTTGAAGATCTTTTTCCATCGAGAGGTCTCCGGCCCTCTAGGAACGCGCCATTCCAGCGTATTCAAGGTCTTGCGAGCGGTCCGACTCCGAGCCACGCCGTTTGTTGTACGATTCCCCGCGACGCGGGCGCTGCTGGTTAGCGCGGTCGAGAACGAAGCGGTCCATGCTGTCGAGCAAGTTGCGGGAGAGCTTCAGCATCTGCTCCGCGGCAGCGGAAAGCTCCGTGGAACTGGAGGCAGACTGCTGAACTAATTCGCGCATCTTGTCCATGGCGCGTACAACGGCCTGTGCGCCGGACGCCTGTTCTTCGACGGCAGAATTGATTTCCTGGGTAATTTCGGTGAGGCGGCTGGTGGCTTTGGCGATCTGTGAAGAACCAACGGATTGTTCGTTGGTGGCGGCGCCGATCTCCTGAGAGAACTTGTAGACTTCGGTGACGACGTTGGAAATCTTGTGCAGGGCGGCACCGAGATCGTTTCCGAGGGTCAAGCCTTCCTCGACTATGCGCGTGCTGCGCTCCATGTTTTCGACAGCCTGGCGGGCCTCGCGCTGAATGCTCTGGATGAGGTCGGCGATTTCCTTTGTGGATTGGGTGGACTTCTCGGCGAGTTTGCGGACTTCGTCGGCAACCACGGCGAATCCAAGGCCATGCTCACCGGCGCGAGCCGCTTCGATGGCGGCGTTGAGAGCGAGCAAGTTCGTTTGTTCGGCGAGGTCGTCGATGACTTCGATGATTTTGCCGATGTCATCGGCGCGATGGCCGAGGATGTTGATTATTTCCGCGGAAGATTGGATCGCCTGGTTGGTGCGGTTGAGGCCGTCGGTGGCCTTCTCCATGGTCTGAATGCCGGTGACGACTTCCTCGCGAGAGCGGTTGGCGATATCGAGCAAGACCTTAGCGGTATCGGCGACGCGCTGAATGGAAGTGACCATTTGGTCGATGGAGGCGGAGGTTTCCGCGACGCTGGAAGCCTGAACTTGCGTGTTCTTCACGACGTTCTGCACGTTGATGCTCATCTCGTGCATGGTGCTGGTGACTTCTTCAATTGCGGAAGAGGCCTGGACGCTGACCTTGGCGGACTCATCAGCGGCGCCAGCAACTTGAGTGGAACCAGCCGAAACCTGGCCGGCGGACTCGCGCGTGGTGCGAACGAGTTCCTGTAAACCATGGGACATGCGAAGGAAGGCATTGCCGAGGGTGTCGCGCTTGGAGCGCGGCACAACTTCCACGGTCAGGTCGCCCTCGGCGACGGCCATGGAGACGCTGGCCATTTCCTTCAGATAGGCAACCATGTTGTTGAAGGTAGTGGCAAGAGCACCGATTTCGTCGTTGCGGTGAATATCAATGTTCTGATCGAGGTCGCCAGAGTCGCCTATTTCGCGCGCGACGGTGATGAGATGAGTCAAAGGTTCCGTGATGGACCTGGCGGTATACAGAGCGATGAAACTGCCGGCGAGGAGAGCCAGAAGGGTTCCGCCAGTGGTAACCCAGGTGCTGAAGGTGCTCATGCGGCCGGCGGACTTGGTGGTTTCTTCGAGGAACTTGCTGATATCCGCATTGCTCTGATCGAGAACCATCGAGGATTTCGTGAGCCAGGATGAAGGATCCTTTTGCAAGTAAAAAATCTGCAGGTCGGAGACGGTAGCATCTCCGGAATCGACTTGATGGCGCTTGGCGAGCAGCGGCTTTGCGAAGTTGTCGGCCCAGCTGGATTCCGTACTCTCAACCTGGATGAGGGCGGTGCGAACGGCTTCGCTGGAAGCTTGCGATTCTCCGCGTTTGATCTGGTCGCTGATGTCCATCAAACCCTTGGTCACTTTCTCTTCGTCGCGGGGATCGCCGCTGAGGAGGAAATTATTCATGTTGAGGCGATTCAACATGATCTGGTAGCGCACGAATTCGACGGTGCTCTTGCTATCGAATGCAACACTGGCGTCGGCGCGCGCCGATCTTTCCTTGAATCCAGCGATGATATTCACGACGAACAACACCGAGAGGATGGCTAGGATCAGGCCGAAACCCGCATAAAGTTTTTTTCCGATGGTCATTGCAAAATGCCTCCGCTCACCTCAGCAGAGCAGCTTGGAAATGGCTGCATCTGCCGGAACAACCTTTCCTCGACTGGTTCCCCTAATTGGCATGAAACTCAAATTCAACAACTTGAGTGGTCTCTTCCGGCGCAGGCACAAACTTCCATTCCTTGACGGCATCTTGGCAAGCCTGAACGAGCAAGGGGTGTCCCCCGACGACTCGCGTGCTCTTCACGCGTCCCTCGGGCGTGATGACGACTTCGATTTTGACTTTGCCGGCAACGTTCATTCGTTTTGCGAGGTCCGGATACAAAGGCGCCGTCTTGGTCTTGACCTTGCGCTTGGATTCATCCGTCGAACCAGACTGTGCAAATCCAGAAGCGCCCGAAAAAACGAGCGCCGCAGTTGTGGCCACAGCCAACTTCTTCCACCGGCTAGTTCTCATCGACACTACTCCTCATTGGATTGGAAGATGCCCCGCGTAGGAGAAGGCACGTCGGATGCCATGGCGGAGCGGTGTGGGAGTAATCGAATCGGAACTGGTCGAGCACCGGTAAGTAACAGAGGAACAGTAAGTTATGGAAGATTTACAAGATGATGGCGACTGGGCTTTGGAGTACCATTTGTCTCAGGCGGACGGGACTCGACAGGCTGAGGTCTCAGGCTGAGACGCAGAGAGAATAGGGAGCGCTGCCGCTATAGGCGATTTCGCTACATGCTACTGCCCGGCGATTGACTCACATTGAGACTCCCCGGTAGGGTTGGAGTGCGCAGCGCCTCGCAACTTGAGACGCATGACGCCTCTCCCCCTGGTCGATGCGCAGAATAAAACCAAGACCGTCGCATCATCCCGCGCGCCAGCGCGGAAGGGCGGAGCCGCACTTGGCGATGTCAAGACACACCGAGGAATTAATGGACCTCGCCGTGGAGGCGGCGCAGTCGAGAGATCTGCCGGATTTTCTGGAACAGTTTGCGTTGCGTTCGACGCGAATGCTGGATGCCACCTGGGGAGGCGTGGCCGTCTACCGTGGACGCGAAACGGAACTTCACGCCATGCCGGGAAGCAGTGGAACTACAACGGAAGCGGGTGCAGACTGGCTCATTTCGTGCGCGCGAGCAAGCCAGAACGATGTGGAGACTCGAGCAATCCCCAAGGAGATTGCCGCGGGCATGCCCTTTCCTGAAGAGCCGGGAACGATTGTGTTTGTTCGGATCGCGGCGAGCGACAATGAAAGGCTGGGAACACTCTGCCTAATCCGGAACCGAAAGACGCTGGGTGCGGATGAGAAACGATTGCTGCACGCGCTGGCGAGTCATGCGGCGCTCTCGCTGGAGAATTTCCGGCGATTCTCGCAACTGGAGCGGTCCAAACGGCAATGGGTGGAAGACATCGACGCGATCAGCGATTACATCGTGGTGCACGACCGCGCGTGGAAAATCGTTCGAACGAACCGCTCACTTGCGTCCCACCTTGGCGTGCCGCCAGTGGCCCTGGTAGGCGAGGCCATGAGCAGTCTGAGGCAGATCGCGGAAACAGGAAGCGATCTTCCCTGCCCATTTTGCCGGGATACGCAGCGATCGAAGGAAGAATACGTGGCCGCATCAGCGGAGCGTATCTTTCTCGTTTCGACTTCGCGCACTCCGGGCGTCTCCGATGACGATACGCGCACCATTCATGTTCTGAAAGACATTACCGACCGGCGGGAAGCGGAACGGCGGTACCGCGAGCTGTTTGACAGTATCCAGGAAGGATTGTTTTTCGCCACGCCGGACGGGAGATTCCTGGACGTGAATGACGCGATGGTGCGCATGCTGGGGTACGCGTCGCGGGAGGAATTGCTGCGCGCGGACGTGAGTCCGCATCTGTATCCCGTGCCGGAAGCTCGTGAAAAATTCCTGCAGGCCCTTTCGGAGAGAGGGGTGTTGCGCAACTACGAAGAAACGCTGCGGCGCAAGGATGGAACGCTGCTGCACACGCTGCAAAATATCACAGCGGTGCGCGATGCCCGGGGGCGCATCGCGCAAATTCGCGGGCTGATGCTCGACGTTACGGAGCAGAAGACTTTTCAATCGCAACTGCAGCGGGAACGCGATTTTAACCAGAAGATCCTGAATACGACGCAGAGCATGATTCTGGTGCTGGATACCGCGGGGCTGATCAGTTACGCCAACCGGAGGTGCTACGAAATTGGCTACCAGGAAGGCGAATTGATCGGACACCGGCTGGTGGAATGGGTGGAGGCTTCGCACCGGGAAGATTTTGACGCGGCGCTGGAAACGACGGCGAACGGGCATCAAGTGGAAAACCTGGAGCTGCGTGTGCGGCGGAGCGACGGGTCGATGGGGCATTTCTCGATCAGCCTTAGCCCGATGAGAGACGAACAGAATGCGGTGAACAGCGTGGTGGTAGTGATGACGGACATCACGGACGCGACGTTGCTGCAAGCAAAGCTGGCCCACAGCGAAAAAATGGCCACGATTGGGCGGCTGGTTTCCGGGGTGGCGCATGAAGTGAATAATCCGCTTGCGGCGATTTTGGGGTTCACGGATCTGCTGCTGGAGAATCCCGAGGTGCCAGGGTCGGCGCGGGAAGATTTGCAGATCATCCTGCAGGAGACGCAGCGAACGAAGGATATCGTGCAGGATTTGCTGAGTTTCGCGCGGCAGAGACCGGTGCAACGGGAACTCGTGCAGGTAAATAGCGTTTTGAGACAGACGATCAAGCTGCGAAGTTATGATTTCGCCAGTCATGGCGTGGGGGTGGTGGAAGACTTTGAAGAGACGCTGGCGGCGGCCCTGGGCGACTCGCAGCAATTGCAGCAAGTTTTCCTGAATATTCTGAACAATGCATACGACGCAGTGCAGGATGCGGGGCAGCGCGGCAGCATCAGAATTCGCACACGGCAGCAGGCCGAGATGATCGAAGTGGCGATCAGCGACAATGGAACGGGGATTATCGATTCGCAGCGAATTTTTGATCCTTTTTATACGACCAAGCAGGCGGGCAAAGGCACGGGGCTCGGACTGAGCATTTGTTACGGGATCGTGCGGGCACATGGCGGGGAAATTCAATGCTGGAACAATGAAGGTGGAGCGGGGAGCACTTTTGTGGTGCGCATTCCAGTGGCGACGGAAGCCGCGCTGGCGTCCGCCGCCGCGAAAGAAGCAGGGCGATGAACACGCAAAAGGCGTTGTGGACGGGAGGGCCGATCCTGCTGATCGAAGACGAGCCGTCGGTAATCGCCTTTCTGCGCGCGGCGCTGGAGCGCAAGGGATACGCAGTGGTGAATGCTTCATCGGGAGCCGAAGGATTGCAGCGGCTTTCGAATGGACGGTACGCCGGCGTGATTTCCGACATTCGAATGCCGGGAGCGGTGAATGGGGCGGAAGTGCACGGGTGGATTCAGAAGAACTGCCCGGAACTAAAGACGCGCATCATCCTCATTAGCGGTGACACGGCAAACAGCGATACGCAGGCGTTCCTGGCGCAAAGTGGGACACCATGCATCGAGAAGCCTTTTCGCGTACAACAACTGATATCAATGGTGGAAAAGACATTCGGTAAACCATGAGCGACGAGATGAAAACACGATTACTGGTGGTGGATGACGAGCAAAGCATCCGCCGCCTGTGCATGACGATCGGAAACACGCTGGGATATGTCTGCGCTGAGGCGGAAAGCGCGGAGGCAGCGCTGGCGCGACTGGATTCCGATACTCCGGATCTACTTCTCACCGACCTGAAACTACCGAACATGTCCGGGGTCGAGTTGCTGAAGCAGACGAGAGTGCTTCTCCCGCATACCGAAGTCGCCATCATGACCGGGCACGGCTCAATCGAATCCGCAGTGGATGCGATGAAACTGGGGGCGTACGACTACATCGAAAAGCCCTTTCGCGTGGAAAAGATGCGGCTGCTGCTGCAGCGCATGGCCGAAAAGGTGCGTCTAGTCACGGAAAATGAATTCTTGCGCGAACGGGTTACAACGGAAGAAAACCTCGACGGCATCATTGGCAGTTCCGCGAATATCCAGGACGTCCTGCGCATGATTTCCCGGCTGAAAGATACACGGACGCCGGTACTGATCTCCGGCGAAAGCGGCACGGGAAAGGAGCTAGCGGCCCGTGCGATTCACTTCCGCGGGGCCATGGCAAAAACGCCTTTCGTAGCAGTCGATTGCGGCTCGCTGGTGCCGACGCTCATGGAGAGCGAGCTCTTCGGATACGAACGAGGCGCATTTACGGGAGCGACGAAATCGAAGGCCGGGCTCTTCCAGGCAGCGGATGGAGGAACGATCTTCCTGGACGAGATCGGGGAGCTGCCCCTGGAAATGCAGGCGAAATTACTGCGCGTGTTGCAGGAAAAAGAAGTGCGGCCGGTGGGCAGCAACGAGAAGATAAGCGTCGATGTTCGCGTAATCGCGGCGACAAATCGCGATCTGGAGGCCTCTTATCGCACCGGAACATTCCGAAAGGATCTGTATTTTCGACTGAATGTGGTGACCGTGCACCTTCCTCCCCTGAGGGAGCGCCGGTCGGACATTCCGGTCCTGGTTCATCATTTCCTTGATCGCTACGCCAAGGGCTCGCAGATTCAGGTCACGGCTGCGGCGATGAAGAGCCTGCTGCACTATGACTGGCCAGGGAACGTCCGCGAGCTGGAGAATTGCATCGCGCGCGCGGTGACGCTGGGTGACGGGAAAATCATTGATGTCGCCGATCTGCCGCCCGCCATTCGGAGCGAGCAGGCAGACACGGGGATGGTGACGTCTCAAGACGCCACTACGCTGTCTACCACGGCGTTGGCGGACATGGAACGAATGACGATTCTGCGGGTGTTTGAACAAGCGAATGGCGACAAAGCCCTGGCAGGAAAGATGCTGGGAATCAGCCGCGCGACGCTATACCGAAAACTGAAGCGTTACAACATTGCGTTAAAGGCAGGTTCGACAGGTGGTGGAGTTGACCCGCAGGCGGCGCCCCAGTAGCAGCAGAGACGTCTCAAGCCAAATACTCCGGGAATTCAGGACCCGCCATGCAGTGAGACGAAAACGTTTCACGGTGAGACGGCTGAGCCAACAAAAGGCTCCGAGAAAATCTTAAGCCTCACCATTTCTGCAACTTGCAACAGTCGCAGCTTTCCAGCTCTTTGGCGTCCAGCGTGCATCTCTGTGATCGGAAGTCTGCGTCTCTTGCGGCGAGTAGTGTGTCTCGCCACGAGGGAGCGGGCGGACCGTGACCGGTAGGGCGAGAGGCGACGTGGGAAAATCCGACGGCCTGGCACTCACAGCGAACGAGCAAGACTGCGCTGAGAAGTTGGCGCGATTCTTTCCGCAGGCAAGACCCGTTCGTATTCCAGTGCACGTGACCGCGTCGCGCGGAGGCAGAACCAGCCTTCGCGAGGCTGCCGTCGTGGAATTTGGCGGCCCGGAGCACGCTATTTTTCTTTCTACCTTGCCGCTGGAGTTCGACGATCGCGTGCGGATCGAGGCAACCGGAGAAGGACGGCCGGCGGAGGCAACTGTCGTCGGCGTGCAGTATCACGAAGGACGCAAAGCGGTGGCCGTCCGATTCTTGCATGGCCCCTGCGACTGGGTGGTGACAGAGCCGTGAACAAAACGATGACAACGCTGAATCTGTCCGCTCCAGCTAAATCGGAAAGCCCGCGGCAGGTGCAATGGAAGGAAGCGCGCTCGGTGTTTCCGATCTATCTGGCGCTCGCGAAACAACTGGAATTCGAAATTCCCTTTCCGCAAGCGCAGCGGAACCTCCCCGAGATCGCGGATCTGGAAGTCTTCAGCCAAGTGCACGAGTGGCTGGATTCGATGGACCAGCGCGTGATGGTGCATCAACTCCGTCATCTGCTGCAGATGACCACGCTGAACGCTAGCGAAGCGGGACTGCGCGCACTGATTCAGCGTCATCTGCGCAAGACAACGAAAAGCAATGTCGATCGAGACAAGATCGATTTCCTGCTCGTACAGTATTTTGCGCTCTGCGCGCCCGCAAAGATTTATCACAAACAGATCGAACCGGCGGATGTCGCGCAGGTCATACAACCGGTGCTCGGAGATGTGGATCCGGACCCGCTCGCGTGGTGTGCGCCGCTGGAACAAATGATCGATGCGCTACGGGGCTTCCGAAGTCTCCGGGACATCCTCAAGACAACTTTCATCGAGCAGGGCCGCAAAGTGAAGGAAACGGCGGGCGGGATGTTCTACGATCCCGCGGCGCTCGTGGCTTTCATTCGGTTTAATTTCCTAATGCGCCGGACGTTGATCGAGCTGATGCACGCAGACTTGATCGCCATCCGCGCCGGACTCGGCCAACTGCAATCTGCAGGTGCACGCATCATCGACTGCCACCATTTCGGACTGTCGGCCACCGAACCACTTCCAAACATTTGTGCGATGGCCGACGAATGGAAACAGCCCTTCCAAAAAGAGTACACGGAACGGTCGGTCAGCCAGGCCTTCGAAAAACTACTCGGGCTGCGAACAGACGTAGAGCAGGCGATCGAGAAGGCACTCGTAAAATCAGGCGAGAGCGCCCCTCAACCAACAGCAGTAGAGACAGGAAAGCCTCTCCCGGCGGCGAAGAAGCCCGCGGCGGAATCCACGGCTTCCAATGCCAACGCGAAAGTGAAGGAGCGTCCTGGGACACCTGCCGCGGAGGCGGCGGACGCCGTTGTGGTGCTGGATTTCGAAAACTGCATGGAGCAAATTTGGGAGCAACTGATCGCCACACCGCCATCGCGGGGAAGATCGATGACCACTGTGAAGATCAGCGGAGCACGAGTACTGATGTCGTCATGGGAAGTAACGGCGTTCGTCAGCGAAGACGGGCCGTCCGCGGAAGATTTGCGGCGGGCCGTGGTCGCCCGGGTGCTGGTCACCGCGGCAATGGAATCCGCCAAGGAAACTGGCAATGCCACGTCGCTCGACCGCGCGATGAACATTGCACGCGTGGAAGTCACTCGATTGCAAGAGCGCGTGGATGTGGCCAAGCGAGCCAAGGATACGGAAGCAGCGGTAAACCTCGGGATCAGTACGAAACGTCTGCTCTCGGCGCTGGACGAAGCAGAAAAACTGTAAGCGATGGCGAACTGGCCCGGCTAGGCCGGGCGGAATCTTCAGGGAGCGGGTTTTCATTGCGACACGCCAACGTAGTCATTCTCACCGACGAAACGGAATTTGCGCGGCTGCTGACGGCCTGCTGGCAGGCCGAACGCCAGGCCCCGAACATTACTGTCCTCAGTAGCGATTCGTGGCGTGAACAAGATGCACCAACTCACGACCTGGTCGTGGTAGGGCCAGTGCGCGATGGAAAAATTACCAGCGTATTGCGATCTCTGGATCCGGCAACGGCGGTCATTCTTTGCGTTCCGGCAGATTCCCGGGAATTCGGGCAGTTGCGGACCAAGTATCCAAGACTGGTGCATATCCCGCTTAGGGAAGATTGGGCGCAAACACTCTTGCTGGTGGCCGGCGAATCCCTACGCCGAGCGAAAGCTTTGCAGACCGCACGGCAAGCGGAGCGGAACGCCGCCAGGAACGAGAACCACGCCACACTCGGGCGATACATGCTGGACATGAAGCACAGCGTGAACAACGCGCTGACCTCCATGCTGGGAAATGCCGAATTGCTGCTGCTGGAGCCCGGACAGCTTTCCTCACAGTCGCTGGCGCAGATTAAGACCATGCACAGCATGGCACTGCGAATTAACGAGGTGATGCAGCGTTTCTCATCGCTTGCGAGCGAGATGCGGGAGGCTGAGAATGCATCTCAAGCTGAGACGGAAGAGACTACAATGCCAACTCCGCGCCGTCGCTAAGGTCCTCCGACATCGCCGCAACCTGCTCATTTATAGATATTTAACCTGAAACGACACAGGAGCACGCGGAATGCAAAAGCTGGCTGCTGACGTGCACCTCCCCTCGGTGGACAAGTATGGAGAAAGCACGGCTGTGCATAAAAAAGTTCTAATCGTTGATGACTCGCCCGCCGAGGTCAGGCTGATCGAAGGCTTGCTGGAGAAGGAAGGCTATTGGCCGATTGCCTTGCACGACCCCAAGCGCGTCGAGGAAACCATTACCAACGAGCGGCCCTGCGTGATTCTACTCGATGTGGTGATGCCGGACCGAAACGGCTTTCAGATTTGCCGCGACCTCAAGGGGAACGCGGAGTTCAACATGATTCCGGTGATCCTGGTGACCTCGAAAGATACGGCGAGCGACAAGTATTGGGGCCAGCAGCAAGGCGCGGATGGATACGTCACGAAGCCCTTCACGCGGGAAGATCTGCTACGCGCGGTGCGGCGGTTTGCATGAGTTTCTAGGGAAAAGAAAAGGCGATGAGCGAAGACTTCCATCTCGAGCCCCTTCCCGCGGACGCCGATACCGGCGATCTGCTCGAAGCTCTTGGGCCCATCGAAGAGCGGCCGCCGGAGTCACAGTATTGCGTCTTCCGCAGCGGACGCGAGCGGTTCTGCCTGCCGGTTTTGGACGTCGAGGAAGTGCTTGATTGGCCGTTGCTGACAAAGCTCCCACTTGCCCCGGCATATCTGGTGGGAATATTCAATTTGCGCGGCGCCATCGTGCCGTTGATAGACATTGCGATTACCGAAGGCCGTCGGCAAGGATTGCTTCCCAAGCACGTGGTGGTCGCTTCCCTGCAAAGCGAAAACCATCACGAGGACATTCGGATCGGCATAGCCGCAGACGAAGTCATCGGAACCTATTCGGTGAACACCGAGGATTTGCTCGAGCAAGCGCCGGAAAATGTGCCGCATTGCATCGGAATGTTGCGGCATGACGACCGCCTGGCGCTGGTGATCGATTTGCGCCGGCTGCTCGAAGTTTTTCCGGGGCCCAGCATTTGAGTTTGGTGGAGACAACGCTGATCGACAGGGGCGGGCTCCGCGGAAGAGATTTGGAGGATGGCATGAAATCGCGACTGAGTTCTACAATCTGGACGCTGGTCCTGCTGAACGGCGTAGTCGGCTTCATCGTTCTTGGACTCGCATTTAGCGCCGGGAAGAAGGCCGGCGATGCGTCCTTGTTCGACTTCGGCTCGCCAGCCGGGGGAACGGTACTCTTCGCCATCGTGCTTGCGCTGGCGACGGCCGTAATTCTTGCGTGGAGGTTCGGTGCATTGCTGGGGCCGGTGCGGGCTCTCGCAGAATTCTCCGAACGCTTTGCAGCCGGGGATCCGCGCGCACGCGTAGAGGTCAATTCGAACGATGAACTCGGCTACATTGCGGATAACCTGAACCGTGCGGTCACCAAGGTCTCCAAGGCCACGAGCAACCAGGACGCCAACGATGCACTGCAGCGCAGCATCACTGAATTGCTAAGCGTCATCAATCAGGTAGCCCGCGGGGATTTGGCGCAGCGCGGCAAGGTGACCAACGACGCGCTTGGAAACGTAACGGACTCCATCAACTACATGCTCGATAACTTCACCAAGGTTCTCGAGCGCGTCCGCAAGGCGGCCATGGAAGTGACCGCGTGCTCCAACAACATTCTCGTAGCCGCGGACGAAATGCAAGCGGGCGCTACGCAGCAAGACCAGGAAATTACCAACACCTCCAGCGCCGTCGAAGAACTGACAGTCTCCATGAAACAGGTTTCGAACAACGCCGAAGCGAGCGCCGAGGCGGCCCGCCGCGCCCTGGATGCCGCCGAACAGGGCAACCGAGCAGTCCGCGACACGCTCGAGGGCATGCAGCGAATCCGCGCTTCGGTGCAGGCGACCGCCAAGAAAATCAAATCTCTCGGCGACCGTTCGCTGGAAATTTCCGAAATCATCAACGTCATTAACGACATAACGGAACAGACGAACCTGTTGGCGTTGAACGCGGCCATCGAGGCAGCACGCGCTGGAGAAGCAGGACGAGGCTTTGCGGTCGTCGCTGACGAAGTCCGCAAGCTCGCCGAACACAGCCGCAGCGCGACAAAAGATATCGCGGCACTCATCAAGGCGATTCAGGCGGAGACCAACGAAGCGGTCGTGGTCATGGAAGAAGGCACGAAGGAAGTGGAAGGCGGCGCACAACTTGCCGATCAGGCAGGCCGCGCGCTGGATGCCATTTCCAACGTGGTGCGCCAGTCGGCGGAACTCGTACAGGAAATCTCGCTGGCGTCGAAACAGCAGGTGCGCGGAACAGAAGGAGTAGCGCACGCCATGCAGATCATTTCGAGCATTACGCGGCAGACATCGCAAGGAACGCGCGGGACGGTGGCCACGGTAAGCCAGCTCGTCAAGCTGTCGGATCAATTGAACGAGGCGTTGGCGCAATTCCGAGCGTCATCCAAAGCGGCAGCAGCGCGTGAAGATTCCGAGCGGCCCGTCCCGGCCGGCGCTCTTCGTTAAGCAGCGACGCTCTTCTTCGCCAGGTGGCGGAAGTAGGAACGAGGCCCAGAATACGGGAGCACGATGAGCGAACGCCAGGGACAGCTGCACGGACTGAGCGAACACGAGCTGAGCGAGATTCGCATGATGATCGAAGAGCGCACGGGAATTTGCTTCGATGAATCGCGCGAGCGCTTCTTCTCCACGCGTGTGCGGGAACACCTGCGCGCAAAAGGAATGGAACGCGGCACGGAACTGCTGCGCGCAATGCGCAAATCCAACGTCGAATACGAGGGGCTGCTCGAGCGGCTGCTGACCCAGGAAACGAGCTTCTTCCGGTATCCCGGTGTGTATGAAGCGTTCGAGAAACGGGTGCTTCCCGAGTTGCACACGAAGAAATTCTGGAAAAATCCGCGCACGCTGAGGATTTGGAGCGCCGGCTGCTCAACGGGTGAAGAGCCATATTCGATCGGCATCACGATCGCGGATTCGCTGTCGTTCGCAGATGCCTGGAACGTCGAAATACTTGCAACCGATGTCGGACGGCACGCCCTGAAGCACGCCGAACGCGGGATCTACAAAGGACGCAGCATAGGCAGCGTGAGCGAGAGGCAGCTGGCAAATCATTTTACAGAGGCCAGCGGCGGGTATCAGGTAAGGCCGCGGCTCCGCAAGATGGTTTCGTTTGCGCAGATGAACCTTGCTTCGGCGGTGTACGTCGGCCGCATGGACATGATTTTCTGTATGAACGTGCTGATCTACTTCTCGGAAGAGCGCCGGCGCTCGCTGGTGCAACGGTTCTACGACACGCTGGAACCGGGCGGCTATCTGTTCCTCGGGCACTCGGAGTCGATCTCCAAGATGCCGGTGAAGTTCCAAGCGATTGTATTGAACGATTGCATTCTCTACCGGAAGCCGACAGCGGATGAATTGCAGAAACCGGAACTCGTGGCGGAGGGGCGAGCGTGAGCACGCTGGATCGCGAAGCCGTCGAGCTGTTCCTCCAGGAAGCCTCGGAGAACCTGCAGTATTTGCGGGAGTATGTGAGCGTGCTTCAGGACGTGGAGCCGCGCCGCGAAGACCTGGAACGACTTTACATCTCGGCTCACACGCTGAGCGGCACTTCGGCGAGCTACGGATTTCCCCGATTCTCTGAAATTGCCGGCAAACTCGCGCACGTCTTTCAATACGCGCTGAACGCTACTCTCGGCAGTGATCTCCACGGGCCGCTGACGGAATTTCTTTCGGATGGAATTTCGCTGCTGGAAACGGTTCTTCTGGAAATCAGCGACACAGGCAAAGAGAGTATCGATGATATCGCCGTTTTCAAGGAGCGCTATCGCTTCGCGTTTCCAACGGAACCACCGCCACTGAATCTTTCCCAGCCGGAAGTGCGTGAGCGATTCGTTGTGGAGGAGCTCGATGGGCCCATTACCGCTGCAGCGACGGGCTCCTACTTTGACGCGCTGCCGCTGGACGAAGAAGTGCCGGACGAGATCCTTGAATTCTTCCAGCCGGAAGCGGAAGAGCACCTCCAGGTCGTCAGCGATTGCCTTATTTCGCTGGAAGGCAACAACAATCCGGAGGAGATCAATAAACTCTTTCGCGCCATTCACACGGTAAAAGGTTCCGCAGCGCAAGTGGGGCTGAAGAGACTCGGAGCAATTGCACACCGCGTCGAGGATTTGATCGGCCGTTTGCGCGACGGAGAGATTGAACCGTCGCCGGCCGTCGTGGATTTGTGTCTTGAGTCCGTGGATGTTTTGAAGAAGACGCTTCACCGGCAGTGGGCCAGTGAAGTCGACATGCGGACGGGCATCGATTCCCTGCTGGGCCGCATCGCGGAGTTTGCTCCGCTCGACCCGGAAGAGGCGGAGGTTTCGGCCGAGTCTGCCGGGGCAGCGGAACTTCGGCAATCGAGCGAAATCGAAGCCACAGCAAAAATCGCCGCACCTTCGAAAAAGCCAGCGAAACAATCCGCAAGCGGCACTTCGACGGTAAAATCGGTTCGAATTGCGCTGGCCCGGCTCGACCGGATGATGAATACAGTCGGTGAACTGGTCATTAATCGTACGCGCATGGTCGGCCGCCTCGCGGAACTTGAAAAGCTCGTCGATACACTGAGCTTCTCGAAAGAGCGGCTGCAGGGCAAAGTCGCCGAATTCCAGGAAAAGTACGAATTTAACCGCATCAGTAACAACCGCCCCGCCCAGGGACCGCGGAAGCCTGAGCCGACACCAAAGATGCTTACGAGCGCGGCTGCGGGCGACACATCGTTCTGGTCCGAATTCAGTGAACTGGAAATGGACCGCTACGACGATTTCAATATCTTGTCGCGGTCGATGGCCGAGATTTCAGCAGACGTCAACGAGGTACTCTCGCAACTGCAAGGGTTCATCGGGCGCGTTGAAGGCGATATCGACGAATTCACGAAATTGGCGCATCACTTGCAAGACGAGATTACGGCCGCGCGAATGGTTCCGATTGGCACGCTCTATTCGCGATTGTCGCGCGCCGTTCGCGACGCGGCGAACTCTACCGGCAAGCACGTCGAGCTGGATCTTTCCGGGAGTGAAACCGAGCTCGACAACAATATCATTCAGCAGATTTCCGACCCGCTGGTGCACCTGGTGCGCAACTCCGTGGCGCACGGCATTGAGCACACCGGTGATCGCACCGCCGCCGGCAAATCGGCCACCGGGAATATCATGTTGCGCGCCTATCACCGCGGCAACCACATTTACATCGAGGTCGAGGATGACGGCGGTGGAATCAATTACGAGCGCGTGAAGCAAAGCGCGATCGAACGCGGGCTAGTTTCCGAGGAAACTGCCGACCGGCTCACGGAACGTGATCTTCGGGAGATGCTTTTCCATCCCGGGTTTTCGACGGCTCCCGTGAAAACAGAACTGGCCGGGCGTGGAGTCGGACTCGATGTGGTGCGGGCAAACCTGAACGCGCTCAACGGCGAAATCGATATTCAGAGCACGAACGGCAAGGGCACGAAGTTTACGCTCAAGGTTCCCCTCACCCTGATCATTTCCCCGGCCCTGTTTGTGCGCTGCGGCACGACGAATTTCGCGCTGCCATTGGCAGTCGTCGAGGAAATCCGCCGCCTGCGCGCCGATGAAATCGAGGACGTCGGCGGAAAACTGCTGACCAAGGTACGCGACGTGGTTACCGAGGTCGTGCGTTTAGATACCTATCTGGGGTTGCCGCCTCTCGAACCGATCAATGGTTACTTTCGGATGGTGGTGGCAAATGCAGGAAACCGGAAGATTGGCCTTGTCGTGGAAGAAGTTCTGGGCAAAGACGAAATCGTTATCAAGAACCTGGGTGAGTACCTTCGCCGCGTAAAACTCTTCCCGGGTACGACGATTGCGCCCGATGGCAGCCTCATTCTGCTGATCGATTTAAACCGCATGGTGGCGACAGAGCCGAGCGAGCGCCGGCCGATACAAGCTAGCGCTAGCGCCGCACGAATATTTGCGCCCGGTTCGACGGCGATTGCGCGCGGAAGCATTCCTTCCGAGGCCATCGACCGCGTCGAGCAAGAGCGAGTAATCGTGGTGGCGGACGATTCCATCAGCGTGCGCAAATTCGTCGGCCGAATGCTCGAGAAGAACGGCTACCGCGTGAAGCTGGCGGCCGACGGACTGGAAGCGGCCGAACTGGTGACGCAGCACGGCTGCCATCTAGTCATCACCGACCTCGAAATGCCGCGCATGACAGGTTACGAATTGATGGTGCAACTGCGCCAGAGCCCTTCGACACGGCGCATTCCCGTGATGGTGGTTACGTCGCGCGCGGGGGCAAAGCATCGCGATCGCGCGATTAAGGAAGGTGCCACGGCATTCTTGACCAAGCCGGTGCAGGAGGATCAACTGATCGCGGCGGTCGAACAACTTATAGGAACGGAGGCGCCGCGCACCGTCGCGCCGGTAGCGTAAACGAACAATGGCGCCCACCAACAAAAAGATTCGCGTGCTTGTCGTGGAGGATTCTGCATTCATGCGGAAGGTCCTTGAGGGTATTTTCAACACTGACGAGCAATTGCAGGTCGTTGGTAACGCCAAGGACGGCCGCGAGGCCGTGGCGCTGGCGGAATCACTGAAGCCTGATGTCATCACCATGGACATCAATATGCCTCACGTGGACGGACTCCAGGCCACTGCGGAAATCATGACCACGAATCCGCGGCCGATCGTCATCGTCAGCTCGGAATCGCACGAAGGCGCAGCGAGCACTCTTCGAGCGCTGGAACTCGGCGCGATTGAATTTGTAGCCAAGCCATCAGGGGCCATCGACCTCGACATGCAGACTGTGAAGGAAGATCTTCTGCGCAAAGTGCGGATGGCAGCCAAAGTGCGTGTCGTGCGCACGGCTTCACGCCTGGCATCGACGATTCAGAATGCCATCGGCTCCAAGACTCCGTCCCCCGCGCCGGTGAGCACCCGCCCCGCGCCTACCTCCGGACTCGATCAGCGCTTCCCGGTAGTCGTGCTGGCAGCGTCCACAGGCGGGCCAGCTACTGTCATGCGCATCGCTCCAGGCTTCACGGGAGACTTCCCTGCCGCAGTAATTCTGGTGCAGCACATGCCTGCGGCATTCACAACCCAATACGCCGTGCAACTCGCCGAATTCACCGGAATCCGCGTGAAAGAAGCGGAAGCCAATGAGTCGCTTCAGCCAGGAACGCTGTATATCTGTCCAGGCGGTCAGCATCTTCGAGTTACATCCACGGGTCGAATCCAGCTTGACGGGACCAGCGGCCGCATTAATGGTTATCTGCCGAATATTGACGCTACCATGGAATCCGTTGCGGCCTTCGCCGGCCCACTGAGCATTGCGGGCGTTTTAACAGGTATGGGTAACGATGGGGCTAATGGGGCCAAGGCCATCAAGGCGGCGGGGGGCCTGGTGGTGGCGCAGGACGAAGCAACATCCGTGATTTTCGGCATGCCCGCAGAGGCCATCAAGGCCGGCGCTGTCGATCAGGTGCTCGGGGTCGATGACATTTATGCCGCCATTGAAAAACGAGTGCTGGGAATTTGCCGCACCGCACCTGCAGGAGTTCGCTGATGCGGCTGGCGACCCCCGCGAAGGCGAGCCCGGCAAAGACGGAACAGATTATTCTGTTCCGCGTCAGCGGTCAATTGTTCGCCGTCTCTTCGGCTTCGGTACAGGAAGTGCGCAGTGCGGACAGCATGTCAGGCGCTGCGCTCGATATCAATGTGTCCGGGCTTCGAAAAGTTCGTCACGTCCTGCGACGTGGGGACAGATCGCTTTTCATCGTCAACGCGGCCATGCATTTTGGATTGCATGCAGCGGAGGGAGCGCAGCTATTCGTGCTGCGCAAGACGCGCACGGCCCTCTTGATCGATGGCATCGAGAAGATGACGACCATGACGCGGCTGCAGGCGCTTCCCCTCTCCTTCTGTCATGAAGAGCGGCAATGGTACCGCGGGCTGACGGCACTCGATCAGACGGTCGTACCAGTGGTGCATCCGGAGGGCTTCTTGTCACCTGAAGAACTGGCTTCGCTCGATGCCGCTCTTTTGCAAGGGGACAAGACCGCAAGCGAGGATTTACAGGGGACAAACGCCGCGCAATGACGGTTTCGACCGAACTCGAACTGCAATCGTTCGTCCTGCTGCGCCTGGGCGAACGGAGGTTTGCCGTTTCGGCGAACCAGATTGCCGAACTCGTTGCTCCGAGCCGGGTTTTTCGCTTTCCGCACCGAACACCGAAGTTGGAGGGTGTGATTCTGCGACGAGGCCGGATCGTTCCGGTATGCGACGTTTCTGAAATGCTGCTCGGGAAACGCCTGACTTCGCGCCGCTTTTACTTGATCGCCGTTCGCAACTACGGAGCGCAGCGGGAGTGGGTGGCGATGCCGGTCACGGGTGAATGCGAATTGATCAACGCGGAGATGATGGCGGCGGTCGAATCCGATGCGCCTCACGTCGCGGGCTGGCTGTCGCATGACGGCGACGTGATCGAAGTCTTGAATCTCGACGCGATCACGCCCGGCCCGGAACATGTGCTCGCGGAAGCCGCGGCGCGGCAAAGACCGGAGGCGCGGCCGTGATCCCCGCCGGACGTCCCATAAAAGTTCTTCTCATCGACAGCAACGTCTATTTTGCGAAGCGTCTTGGCGATGCCTTGAAACGTGAAGGCTTTGAGGTCGTGTCCAGTACGCAAGCGGCTTTTGCGCTCACCACGCTCGAATACGACGCGCCGTCCGCCATTCTCTGTGCGACCAATATGCGGGAGATGGGTGCTCTGGAGATCGCAAGAATCATTCACGCGGACTCAAAAAACGCTAATCTGCCCGTTATCGCGCTTGGCGATGGAAGCCAGCGCGCGTTGATGGAGGCATTTCAGGCCGGCTGCGACGATTACATCGACCGCAACCGGCAACCTGCGGTGATTGCCGCCCACGTAAAGCAGATCATCGTCAGCAAAGCGGAGGGATTTCAACCCACGCAGATGCTTGCCCAGTCCGACACCAGTCTCAGCGGCAACTTGACGCACCACGACCTCACGGGCGTGATGCAGATGCTGGGGCACGCGCACCAGACGGGCGCGTTGCACATCAACGCCGGTGCAACGGATGGTGTGCTGTTTTACGACGCCGGGGAGATCACGCACGCAGAATGCGGCACTTTCTTTGGCGATGAAGCCGTCATTCATATTTTGAAAAACTGCGGAAACAGCACCGAAGGTGTTTACAAGTTTGCCTATGGAACCACGTCGGCACAGCGCACCGTGCTGCGCTCGGCCACCGATCTTATGCTGGATGCCATGCGCGAATTCGACGAAGGAACGCGTGACATGGCGGACAAGGAAGCGCTATGAGTGAAGCCATGACCATTCCGCCGCTGGGTGAAGCTCCGGCCAAGCGGATACCTACCGTCTACTTCATCGATGACAGTGCCACGATGCGCGAAGTCATCAAGATCGCTTTTCGCCGGGAGAATATCAACGTGATTACCTGTGCCGACGCGGCCTCGGCGCTGGCACAATTCGAACAAAACCGCCCCGACGTGGTAATCACCGACGTGATCATGCCCGATCAGGACGGCTACTCCGTCTGCAGCCAAATCAAGCAACATCCGGAATTCAGCCAAACGCCGGTCGTGCTGATGTCCGGCGTAGTCAATAAGAGCGTCGCCGACAAAGCGGTTTCGGTTAAAGCAGATGAACTGATCCGCAAACCCTTTCAGCCCCAGGAATTGATTGGGCGGGTGAAGAGCCTCCTGGAGCCGAAGAGTGCCACGCCCGTGCCGGTGGCCGAGCGCTCAACACCTTCGAATGCTTTGAGTAATCTATTTTCGCCAGCCCCGGTTCCAGTCGCGCCCCGCAATGTCGCGCCTGCACCGCCAGCCGCTGCCACACCGGAGTCTGCCTGGCCACGAGCGCTTGCCGAGGCGTTCACCCCTCGGCAGCCTATGCAGCCACAGCACGACTCCCAGCAATCGATAGCCGCCCCCGTTCGGCCTGCTCCGACGGCGGCCGACGTCCAGAAGCTTCGCGTCGAGATTGCCCATTTGGACTTACTGGTGAAGAAGCTACAAGCGGAGCTTCAGATCGAGCGGCAATACAATCAAGCTCTGGAAACACAGATTCGCACGCTCACGGAAGTGCGCTAGCCGCGCGAAAGCCGGCCGCCTACTTTCTCTGCTCTGCCGTCTCACCGCGCGTACAGTTGACGCTTGAACGCGGATTCAGTAGCCTCACCTTGCGTCCTTCACTTATCGTTTTGCATTTCTTCTTCTAATCAAGGGGGACCCGCGATGGGCACCAAGAGCGACTCGGCCATTTCTCGCCGTGAATTTGCGCGGCGCGCAGCTTTTGTTTCAGCGGCTGCATCGCTGGCCCCGTCAAACCTTCTCAGTTCTGAGTCTAGCGCCGCAACGCTGCCCGCGCAGCAGCCGCCGAATGCGCCAAAGATTTCACGTGAAGGCCAGGCCGAGGTCGAATCACGGATTCAGTCTATCTTCGCCCAATACGGTGACCGGCTCTCTGACCCTCAGAAAGCCGATCTTCGGCGATTGGCAACCGAGGCGCAGCCGCCGCTCGATCGTCTGCGTGCGTTTGCGACGGATAACGGGGACGGGCCGGGGCTTTACCTGAAACCTTTGATGGAGCGGGAAAAGAAGCCCTCGCCGGTGCCGGCGAAACCGAGACCGGCCTCTATGCCGAAGAATTCCTGAGGAGCATCCCGAATGCCTGGCGAAGAGATTGTCTATCTCTCTGTAAGCGAACTCGCGAAACGCATCGAGGCAAAGAAACTCTCGCCCGTCGATCTTACGCAGGCATATCTCGACCGCAGCCAAAGGCTCGGGCCGCGATTTAACGCCTACGCCCGCCTGACACCGGAGATTGCCCTCGAACAAGCCAGGGCAGCGGAAAAAGAAATCCAGCGCGGCCACTACCGTGGCCCTCTGCACGGAATTCCCTACGCCGCGAAAGATCTGCTGGCAGTGAAAGGGCTTCCGACCACTTGGGGTGCGAAGCCCTATGCGAACCAGGTATTCGATTACAACGCCACTGTGATCGACCATCTGAAACGCGTGGGCGCAGTGATGATCGGCAAAGCATCCATGATCGAGCTCGCCGGCGGAATGGGTTACCGCTTCGCCTCCGCATCCTTGCAGGGCGAGGCCAAAAATCCCTGGGACACCACGTGCTGGACTTGCGGCTCGTCCTCCGGCTCAGGCGCGATCGTGGCCGCAGGCCTGGCGGCCTTTGCAATCGGCACGGAAACATGGGGTTCGATCATCTGCCCTTCGGCTTTCTGCGGCGTGAGCGGTCTTCGGCCTACCTATGGACGTGTCAGCCGTTACGGTGCGATGGCACTCGCGCCTTCGATGGACAAGATCGGCCCGATGGCTCGCAGCGCAGAGGACTGTGCACGCATTTTTGCCGCGATCGCGGGTCATGACCTAAAGGATCGTGGAACGGTGCCCATTGATAAGGGCGCGTTCACCTATTCACCGTCCATGGAATTGCATTCGCGGCCGCTAAAAATCGGTTGGCTCACGAATGCATGGAAGTCTCTTGCACCAGGCGTTGCGAAGCCCATCGAAACCGCAAAAAGGGCCCTAAAGACCTATTTCTCGAGCGTGAAGGATGTCGCCTTGCCTGTTGGCCCCTGGGAGGATGCGGGCAACATCATCGTTGCCGTGGAGAGTGCCGCTTCTTTTCGATCGCTGATTCGCTCCGGGCGAGTGAGCGAATTGACCGATCCGCTGGGGCAAATCGCCGGCTACGTGAACGAGCAGTATTCCGCGGCGGACTATCTGCAAGCCTTAAAGGTTAGAGAAATCGCCCAGAAGAAAATGGACTCCGTGTTTGAGACCTTCGACGTTCTTGCGGCGGCAGCACAGCCTGTTCCAGCAACACCTCTGACCTTGAATCTCGAGACCGATCTGGCCTTTCCCGATCCTCTCGGCGGCATCGGCAATATCTGCGGGCTTCCTGCAATGTCCGTCCCTTGCGGATTCACCGAGAAAAATCTCCCGGTCGGGCTGCAATTTGTGGGCAGAGCCGGCGATGATTTTGCCGTTATCCAGGCAGGGCGGACCTTCCAGCTGCATACCGACTGGCACAAGAAACATCCGAAGATCCATTAGGAATCGGTCGGCGATCTTAGATCATAACGAAAGCCGAAGGCTCGTCTATGCGATTGAATGGGAAATCGTTGCGAAAAATGACTGTCCTTAAGGGCGGGATACCCTCTCAAAATAGCCGACTTTTACTAACGATTCCCCGCATGTTACGCTCCCCCCGTTCTCTAACAACGCGGACACGCGCTTTCGTCATAGTTCGCGCGGGCGCCACCAAGGAGGCAAATTCTGCTATGCACGATATCTGGAAACATATGTTCGTCATGGGGCTTCCCCTGGCGGAAAAGATCCTTCGGCCGATCATCGTTTATGCCTTCCTGGTGGTCAGCCTCAGGCTCTCCGGGAAGCGCGAACTCGTCCAGCTCAATCCGTTCGATCTGGTCGTCTTGCTAACACTCTCGAATACGGTGCAGAACGCTATCATCGGCGAGGATAACACCGTCCTGGGCGGAATCATCGCCGCTACTTCCCTGCTGGCGACCAACTATCTCGTCGTTCGCTTCCTCTACGATCACAGGAAACTCGACCAGTTGGTCGAAGGCAGGGCTGACGTGTTAGTCGAGGGCGGCAAGGTGCGCACGCAGAATTTGAAGAAGGAGCTTATCACCGTGGCGCAGCTCGAAGCGGCTGCACGGAAGCAGGGCTTCGATTCGCTCTCCGCAGTCGACCAATGCGTGCTCGAGCCCGGCGGGACGCTTACATTTCTCGGGAAGAAGCCAACCGGCGAGGACGTCCGCCACCAGGAATTGGTCGGGAAGCTGGAACGGCTGACACAGGAAATCGCACTGCTGAGAGGTTCACAACCGCCGGCACGTGCTTAGTTTAGTGAAGGAAGAAGCCTGTCGCCGCCAGGGCGATGCCCACGGCGCCGATGAGCACGCCGCCGAGCCAGAATCCCTTCCGCTTGGTCAGAAGCGTGATTGAGCAGATGACCAGCCCTATTTCCAGAAGCGCCTCCCCACCATCAAATCGATCGGCTTGGCGAACCGTCAAATCGCGCTCATCTTCCAAATTCTTAGCCTCTTTGCTGATATCGACCTTATCGCCCTCGTAGTGCTCGACTTCCTTTGCATATTTCTCTTTCAGTTTTTCGCCCAACTCCTTGTTCAGCGGTGCCACCAGCCTGACCACGTCGGAGAATCCCTGGGCTTCGTGGAGGCGGACGCTCTTCGCCTGGTACTGTGTCCAGCGGCTGGCGGCCTGAGTTTCAAGGCGCAACCCTTCGGTGTGCGCCCGGTGACCAAGCAACGACGCACCGGCCACTAATACCGCCATAATTGAGATCGTAATCGACACCGGGAGGATCAACGGATGATCCTCGGACCCGTGATGCCTCTCGGGAAGTTCGATACCTTCGCTCATCCCCCTACTCGCCTTCTCCAGGATCAAACCGCGGAATCAGAAGAAATGGTCTGCAACGATTCGTGCGCCGCCGCAAGGGTACGGTCAATATCCTGGGAGGTGTGGGCCGCAGAAACAAAAGCAGCCTCGAACTGTGACGGCGCCAAAAATACGCCCCGATCGAGCATTTCGCGGAAAAATTTGGCGTATCGCTTGGTGTCGGAGCGCTTGGCATCCGCGTAATTTCTTACCGGCCCCGGTGTGAAGAAAACCGTCGAGAGCGAGCCGATGGCATTGATCTGCGCAGGAATTCCGGCATCTGCCAGTTCCGCGCGGAGACCAAAGACCAGCCGCCGCGCCAGTTGCGTCATCTCCTCGTACAACCCCGGCTTTTCGAGCTGTTTGAGGGCAGCAATACCAGCCCTCATCGCCAGCGGGTTTCCCGCGAGCGTGCCCGCCTGATACACCGGACCGAGCGGCGCCACATGGTCCATCAATTCTGCGCGCCCGCCGTAGGCCGCTACGGGAACACCGCCACCGATGATTTTCCCGAGTGTCGTGAGATCCGCTTCGATTCCCAGAAGTTCCTGCACGGAACCATTGTGCAGACGAAATCCTGTGATCACCTCATCGACAATCAGGAGCGCGCCGTTCTTCTTGGTGATTTCATGCAATCCTTTCAAGAAACCCGTCTGCGGAGGAACAACTCCCATGTTGGCGGCGATGGGCTCGACGATGATCGCAGCGATCTTGTCCTTATGCTGGAGAAATACGCGTTCGACCGCGTGAAGATCGTTATAGGCTACGTTCAATGTCAAAGCAGCCAGCGCAGCGGGCACTCCCGGGCATTCGGCAATTCCTAGCGTAGCGAGGCCAGAACCCGCCTGCGACAGGAAGCTGTCCGCGTGTCCGTGATAACAGCCCTCGAATTTGACGATAAAGTCGCGCTTCGTCACTCCTCGCGCCAGTCGTACAGCACTCATCGTTGCTTCGGTGCCGCTCGAGACAAAGCGAATCTTTTCAATAAATGGAATCGCCCGCGTAATGAACGTGGCCAGCTCCACCTCCAGCTCAGTCGTCACACCAAAACTTGTGCCGCGGCGTGCCTGGTCGGCGATTGCCTCGCTGATGGCGGGATTCGCATGCCCCACGATCATCGCGCCCCAGGAGCACACAAAATCGAGCAGCTCGTTTCCGTCCGCGTCGTAGAGGTGTTGCCCGCTGCCGCGCTCGATGATCAGCGGCTCTCCACCGACGGACCGGAACGCACGGACGGGACTGTTCACGCCGCCAACCAGCACCTTCTCGGCGCGCTCGAAAATCTCGCGCGAACGTTTGCGCTCGCGCTTCACTCGGGATTGCGCTGTACTCATGTTTTCTCGATTAAATTAGCACGCCTTCAGCCAGCGTGCGACATCCTTGGCATGGTAGGTAAGAATAATTTCAGCTCCGGCGCGCTGGATGCCCGTCAGGATTTCCAGGACAACTCGCTTTTCATCCAGCCAGCCCTTCTGCGCCGCCGCTTTGACCATGGCGTACTCTCCGCTGACGTTGTAAGCGCCGACCGGAACATCAAAGGCATCGCGCACCCGGCGGATAACATCCAGGTACGCCAGCGCGGGCTTAACCATAACCATGTCCGCGCCTTCTTCGAGATCGAGTTCCACTTCTTTCAACGCTTCCCGCGCATTGGCTGGATCCATCTGATAACTGCGCCGGTCGCCAAACTGGGGAGCGGATTGAGCCGCTTCCCGGAAAGGCCCGTAGAAGCCTGAGCAGTATTTCGCGGCATAAGAAAGAATGGCAATGTTCTCGAACTTGTGTTCATCCAGCGTTTCACGAATAGCCCCAACACGCCCGTCCATCATGTCTGACGGAGCGACGATGTCCGCGCCCGCGCGCGCGTGCGAGAGCGCCTGCTGAGCAAGAATCGCCACCGTGGAATCATTGGCCACATCGCCATTTTCGACGACGCCACAATGGCCATGGTCCGTGTATTCGCAGAGGCAGACGTCGGTAATCACAAGAAGTTTCAATTTTGCTTTACGAATCGCTTCAATGGCGCGCTGGACCACACCCTGAGCGCTGAGGGAACTGGTGCCGCGTGGATCCTTGGATTCGGGCAATCCAAATAAAATTATCCCTGGAATTCCCAGCGACTCAACTTCACGAGCTTCTTCCACGATCTGATCGGCCGACTGCTGATACACACCGGGCATGGAGCTGACTTCCTGGCGCACCTTTGTACCCGGACACACGAACATCGGATAGATGAGACCAGAAGTGGTAAGGCGCGTCTCACGAATTAGGCCGCGGAGTGCTTCACTCCGCCGCAAACGCCGCGGACGATGGGTGGGAAAACTCATGCTCTCTTTGCTCCTGCCGGCGCCTGTTTCACGGTACCCGCAAAATGTTGTTCCAACGCTTCGACGACCGCCGCTGCCGTAGTGTCTCCTGCCACCACGATGCGCCCGACACCCGCTTCGCGCAACGCGTTCGCGGTGACGGGTCCAACCGCCGTAATCGCCAGTTTATCTTGTAGAGCGCACAGTTGCTCGCCCCCAAACAGCTCAGCGAAATGTTGGACGGCCGATGGGCTGAAAAATAGAACCGCGTCCGCCGTACCCTGGGCTATCTGCCCTAAATTTCTTTGCTCCGCATCGGTTGGCCGAAGCGTGCGGTAGGCGATCACTTCCGTGATCTGCGCGCCGTGACGTTTCAACGCCCGCGGCAAATCCGGATTTGCACGATCGCTCCGTGGCAAGAAAACTTTCGCTCCACGAAGCTGGTTCTTCAGCTCCTCCGCCAGCGCCGCGCCACTGTGCGTCTCCGCAACATACTCGACGGCAAGTCCGGCCTGCCGAGCAGCTTCGGCGGTTACGGGACCGACGGAAGCGCTTCGCAGCTTGCTCCCCGGGTAAATCAGGCTACGCTTCAGATACCCGCTGCGCTTCACCACCGCGCGAACCGCTTGCGCGCTGGTGAGAATGATCCAATCAAATTGCTGGATTTCCGCGATTGCTTTATCAAGCGGCGCGAAGTCTTCCGGGTCTGCGAATGCCACCAGCGGAAGAACCACGGGAATAGCTCCACGTTCGGAGAGTTCCTTCGCCAGAACCTCACTCTGCGCCGCCGAACGTGTTATCACAATTCGCTTGCCGGTCAAGGCGCTTGGAGATGCTTCAGGCACGCTGGCGGCTCACTTCTTCCAGGATCGACTGCGCGCCCGCCTCGATGAGCAACCGCGCCATGTGCTCTCCAAGTTGCGCCGCCTGATCCGGTGCAGCGGTGGCGTGCTGCTTCACGTATTGCGCCCCGTCCACGGAACAAACACACGCGTCGAGCAATAGTTCGCTGCGCTCGATGCGCGCCCAAGCGCCCATAGGCACCTGGCATCCGCCCTGCAACACAGACAGGAGTGCGCGCTCCGCAATGATCGCCGTGCGGGTCTCGGCGTCGTCCAAAGGCGCCAAGAGGTCGCCCGCTTCCGTGTCCTTCAACCGGCACTCCACCGCGATGGCGCCTTGCCCCACCGCCGGCATACATACTTCCGGTGAGAGCACCTCCGAAATCCGCTGGCTCAAACCGAGACGATCCAGTCCTGCTTTGGCAACCATCACCGCTTCATATTCCCCGCTCTCTACTTTTCTCAATCGAGTGTCCACGTTTCCACGCAGGTCGCGGAGATCGAGATCCGGCCGGAGGTGTCTCAACTGCGCTTGCCGCCGCAGACTGCTCGTTCCAACACGCGCTCCCTGGCGCAGATTCGCAAGCGTGGAACCTACCAGACAATCGCGCACATCGTCGCGCCGGCACACCGCTGGAAACATGAGCCGGGAAGGAATGTCGGTCGGCACGTCCTTCACGCTGTGCACTGCAAGATCGATCGACTCCTCCAGCAGTGCCTCCTCCAGCTCCTTGATAAAAATTCCCTTGCCGCCAATCTGCGTCAGTGGCGCCTGCTGCATCTTGTCGCCGCTGGTCTTGATGATGACAATTTCCGCTTCCATTCCGCTGGCCGCAAATAGTTTCTTGCGAACGGATTCCGCCTGCCATTTGGCAAGCATGCTGCCGCGCGTGCCAATCCGCAGGATTCTCACGTCTTCTCCCGGTTCGAAAGAAACAGATCGCGCAATGCTTCGACGTTTTGAATCTTCCGCCGGAGTTCTTTCTCGCCTCGCAATCGTTCCGCCGGCCCCAGAAGCAGCTTCTCCAGCATCTCATCCATCAATTTTTCCACGTGAGCGCGATCCGTCTCCGTCAGATGCTTCATCAGCTCCATGCGTGCGCGAATAAATGACGCACGTTCCTCCCGCATCTTCACGCGCAGTGCATCAACAAGCCCGACCAGCTCGACGCTCGCCTGCCAGGACAGGAATTTGGTGACATGCTCGTCGACGATGCCCTGAGCACGGGGAATCTCGCTTTCGCGAGCGTTGCGATTCTGCTGCACGATCTCGCTCAGGTCATCGGTGTTGTAAACGTAGACGTTGTAGAGCTCCCCAACGCTCGGGTCAATATTCCGGGGCACACCCAGGTCCATCAGGAACAACGCGCGATTTCCGCGCGCCGCCATCGCTCGCTCGACGATATCGCGGCGCAGAACTGGTTCATCCGCGCTGACCGACGACACCACCACATCCGGTGATTGCAGCGCTGCATCCCACTCACCCCAGCCGACGACCTTTCCGCCGAACTGCTTGGCCAGCTCGTCCGCGCGGTCCCGCGAGCGGTTCATCACCTGGAGCTGCGCGATCCCACGATCCCGGAGCTGAGAGACCACTTGCTCGCTGATCGTGCCTGCCCCCAACACCAGCGCCTTGCGCTCGTTTAGTTTTCCAAAGATGCGTTCCGCCAGTTTCACGCCCGCAGAAGCCACGGACATCGGCCGCGTGCCAAGCTCCGTTTCCGAGCGCACGCGCTTTCCGACTTCCAGGGCACCCTGGAAGAGGCGATTCAGCACCGGCCCTGTCGCGCCTTGCTCGTGCGCGAAACGATATGCTTCCCGCACCTGTCCCAGTATCTCCGCTTCGCCCAGCAGCATAGAATCGAGGCCCGCCGCAACTCGAAAGAGATGCCTCACGGCCTCTTGATCGTAGTGGTGATAGAGCGACACGCCGAGGATATCCGGCCGCACCGAATGGAACTCGCTAAGAAAAGTAGAAAGTCCCGGGGCACACTCATGGGAGGATTCCGGCGGCACGCCGTACACCTCGCTGCGATTGCAGGTGGAGAGCACCAGCGTTTCTTCGAGAATTCCGCGCGCGCGGAGCTCTTCAGCCGCCCGCCGGGCCTGCTCGGCCGTGAAAGACACCCTCTCACGCACCTCCACGGGCGCCGTGCGGTGATTCAGTCCTACAAGAACAATTTCCATACCGAGGTTCGATCGCTCCTAAAAGTAGCGGTGGCTATGCGAGAGATATAGATTTACGACCGTAAAGCTCAGCACCACGATCAAGAAATTGAAAATGCACAATCTTGAAGCCCGCGCCCCACGCCACGCTCCCGTGCCCGCCAGGCGAAGGTAAAGCACATACAGCAGGAGCACCAGTAGCGTGACCACGTATTTCGGATCGTAAAACGAATATTCGCTGCTCAGCCGGTCCACCCAGACGAATCCCAATGCTGTTCCAATCGCAATGGAAACCAGCCCCACCAGTACGCTCGACTTGCTCATGCGCTCGAGCAATTCGAGCGGCGGCAGCCGCCAGACCATATTGCCAAGTTTGTGGCTTCGAAGCAGGCGTTCCTCTCCCAGAAATATCAGGCTGAGAACAAAAGAGAGCGCGAATGCCGCATACGCGAGGATGCTCAACGTAACGTGAAACGCAAACGTGGCCCCGTGCGCCGCGGGTGGCGAAAGCCGGTCGGCCGGGGCAAGATGCGCGGCGAGAAAGAACGCCAGAATAAAGGGCATAACGAAGGCCCCGACAGATTGCTGCCGGTGATACAACTCCAGGCCCAGATACGTCAGTGCTAGAAGCCAGCCAAAGAGCGACATGGATCCGTACAAGTCATGGTACGGAACCGTGTGCAAACCGCGGGACCTCTCCAAAAGCGCAAAATAGTGCGCCACCAAGCCCAGCCCCAAGAACAGCGTGCCTAATCTACCCGTGAGTTTCTTCCCTGTAGCCAAGAACCGAATATATAGGCCAAAACTCGAGAGATAGGCGAGCGCCGTCAAAATAGGGAATAAATGATTCATTCTTTGCTCTTAAGCTCCTGGCTCATCCTGCCCCACACACCGAATGAACAACTGCCCTTCTCCACAGAACCCACCTGATTCTTTAACCTTTTGAGTATAGCCCACCCTTGCAGGCGCTAGCACATTTCGATACCACCTTGGTACTCGTATCAGCAAGACCGGCCGGGATTTGCTATCCTTGACGTGTCAGACCGAATATGACCCAACAAACGGCATCGATTAACCGAAAAGAGTTATTCCTTCGCGCCTGCCGCGGGGAGGTCCTTCCGCGAGTCCCCGTGTGGATGATGCGCCAGGCGGGCCGGTATCTTCCGGAATACCGCGAAATCCGCGCAAAGCATGCATTCCTTGAGGTTTGCAAGACGCCGCAACTTGCGGTCGAAGTCTCCATCCAGCCCTTTCGCAGGCTTGGGGTTGATGCGGTGATCGTTTTCTCCGACATTCTAATCCCAGCCGAAGCCATGGGCCTGCAGTTGGAACTCGGCGACGCCGGCCCAAACTTGCCGAATCCAGTGCGCTCCAAGGTGGATGTCGCCCGTCTCAAGATGTTCGACCCTGAGACGGAAACGGCCTTCCTGCCCGAAGCTATCCGGCGCATCGTGAAATCCGTCGGTCCAGAGGTTCCCGTTTTGGGTTTCGCGGGTGCTCCGTGGACTCTTGCCTGCTACATGGTGGAAGGCAAGACCAAGGAAGGATTCGCCACGGTCAAGAGTTTCCTCTACCACGAGCCGAAAACGTTCCACGAGCTGCTCCATCGCATCGCTCAGGCAACGATTCCTTATCTGAAGGCGCAAATCGCGGCAGGGGCAACGGCAGTCCAGTTGTTCGATACCTGGTGCGGCGAACTGAATCTACAGGACTACGAAGACTTCGCTCTCCCGGCCGTCCAGGAGATCATCGCGGGCCTCGGCGGCTCGGTCCCCGTGATTTATTATACGAAAGCGTCGCAGCATCTGCTACCTGCCGTGGCGCGCTCCGGCGCGAACGTCCTCAGCGTCGATTGGCGCGTGGATTTAGCAGAGATTCGGAAGACGCTGGGTCCAAAAATCGCGTTGCAAGGAAACGTCGATCCGGCCATCTTATTTGGCCCCCCAGAGAAAATTTGCGAAGCGACTCTGGGCACCGTCAATTCTCTGGCCGGCGAAGGCCACATCCTCAATCTGGGTCACGGCATTTTGCAGCACACTCCGGTCGAGAATGCCCAGCTATTTATCGAGACGGGCCAGCGAGCGCTGCTGCACCATGCAAGACCCGCTGCGCAGGTGCGATAGGAGACAGAAAGCATGACACTCGCACATCCAAGCTTGCAGCAAATGCGCGGCGAACTTCACGTCGGCGAGGAATTCCTCGCCAAATACAATCGCCCGGGGCCGCGCTATACGAGCTACCCCACCGCGCCCGTCTGGAACGACGCTTTCGGCCCAGCCGATCTCGAAAGGGTGCACGAAGACGCCGAGCGGGCCAGGACGCCCGTTTCGCTCTACATGCACATTCCCTTCTGTGAAAGTCTCTGCCTCTTTTGCGCGTGCAACGTCGTCATCCAAAGGAACAAGAACGTCGCGCCGCCTTATCTTGACGTGCTGAAGCGGGAGATGAAGCGCATCAGCCGCAGCGTCTCGAAGAATCGCCCCGTGGTGCAATTCCATTGGGGCGGCGGCACGCCAACGTACCTGACACCCGAACAGATCGAGGATCTGTTCGCATTCACCAAAGAGCACTTTCATTTCGACCCCGACAGTGAAATAGGCATAGAGGTCGACCCTCGCGTAACCTCCCGCCAGCATCTCGAAACCCTGCGCAAGCTCGGCTTCAACCGTCTGAGCATGGGCATTCAGGACTTCCATGCCGATGTGCAGGAGGCGGTGCATCGCATTCAGCCCTACGAAATGACGCGCGACCTGCTCTTCGCCGCCCGCGAACTCGGCTTCGATAGCATCAACGTCGATTTGATTTACGGCCTTCCCTACCAAACGGCGGACACTTTTGCCCACACCGTGGATCAGATTCTTGGACTCGCTCCGGATCGCATTGCCCTCTTCAGCTACGCGCACGTGCCGTGGTTGAAGAAGCAGCAGGGCTCCTTCGCCGCGCATCTCCCTGAAGGTATGGAAAAATTTGAAATCTTCCGCGTGGGCCTGCTCAAGTTTCTCGACGCCGGCTATCTCTACATCGGCATGGACCACTTCGCAAAGCCTGGCGACGAGCTTGCCGTTTCGCAACAAAACCGCACGCTGCACCGCAATTTTCAGGGCTACACCACCAAAGCAGGCGCCGACCTCTACGGCATGGGCATCACCGCCATCAGCGGCATTCAGGATGCCTATGCGCAAAATTACCGGGATATTCCTTCCTGGGAAAAGGCCGTCGCCGAACGTGGCCTCGCTACCATGCGCGGCTACCAGCTTTCGAATGAGGATCGTCTGCGCCGCACCGTTATCAGCCGCCTGCTGTGTCATACCATCGTGATCAAGGACGAGATTTCACGCGAATTCGGCATCGATTTCGACCAGCATTTCGCCGACGAGCTTCGCCGCCTGGAGCCATCCCGCCAGGATGGCCTTGTGCTCCTCGATCGCGGCGAAATCCGCGCCACCTGGCTCGGCCGCATCTTCATCCGCAATCTGGCCATGGTTTTCGACCCGTATCTCGAAAAACAGCAGCTCATCTCAAAGCCGCTCTTTTCGAAAACTCTCTGATCCCACGGGGGTGCTCACATCTCCGTGACCCGTCACGTCCCAGCACTAGTGGTCGGCGGTGGCATCTCCGGCCTGGTCTGCGCCTATGCTCTGCGCAAAGCCGGGATTGACGCACAACTGGTCGAGACCTCTCCGCGTCCCGGTGGGGTCATCAGCTCTGTAACTCGCGACGGCTTCCTGTTGGAATTGGGACCTCAGAGTTTCAGCGGTACGCCTGCGCTCCGCGAGCTTTGCGCGGAACTCGGCATTTCGAAGGAACTGTTGCAAGCCCCGCGGCGCGCACCTCGATATGTCCTGATCGACGGCAAACTCCGGCCCGTGCCCATGAGTCCTCCCGCGTTTCTCATGAGTTCGTTGATGAATGGCTCGACGAAATGGGCCCTCATGCGCGACATCCTCGGGAAAAGCATTCCTCCCGACGGCGACGAATCCGTCGCCGCTTTCGTCCGCAGAAAATTCTCCCCGCAGTTGCTCGATCGCCTCGTGGGACCTTTCGTTTCCGGCATCTACGCAGGCGATCCGGAGCGGCTAAGCGCTCGCAGCGCTTTCCCCCAACTCTACGAAGCCGAAAAGGCCGCAGGCAGCATCGTTCGCGGCATGCTGCGCCTCACAAAATCCAAGAAAGGCCCTCGGGAGCGTCCCACCTTGCAATCTTTTCGGGAAGGCAGCGACACGCTTGTGCGCGCGCTAGCGAATAATCTCGGCCCGGCGCTGCTTACCCAAACATGCGTTACAGGAATCTCTTGTCAGAATGACGGTTCCTTCGATATCCGTCTGGAAAACCACGGCCGAGACGAATCTGTTTCCGCCCACTCTCTGATCCTGGCTACGCCCACGGACGTCACGGGAGCGCTTCTCTCTCGGCTCGATTCGTCATTCGAAACACAGCTGAGTTCCATCGAATACGCCTCCATCGCCGTAGTCTCTCTGGGCTATCGCAACAACGATGTCGGGCACTCTCTCAATGGCTTCGGCTTCCTTGTACCTCGCTCCGCCGGCCTCCGCGTCCTCGGCTCAGTCTGGAACTCGTCGCTTTTCCCCGGCCGGGCACCGGAAGGTCAGGCGCTCCTTACTAGTTTTGTAGGAGGTGCAACCGATTCAGGAGCCGCGACGTTGGAGCCCCAAGAACTCGCTAGCCTAGTCCACCGTGAAATCTCGCCTCTGCTCTCCATCAAAAGCGCCCCCATCTTTTCAAATGTCACCATTTGGCCGCGCGCCCTGCCGCAGTACAATCTCGGTCATGGCGACCGCCTGGCGGCAGTCGCAAATGCTTGCTCGCGCTTCCCGGGCCTCTGGTTGACCGGTAATTATCTGCAAGGACCCGCCGTCGGATCATGCGTCGATCACGCCGTGGCCGTTGCCGAACAAGTACGCAACCGTCGCTCGTGATAAATGTTCTGCCCCTTGTAGGGGCACAGCATGCTGCGCCCTTGCTGGGCAACCAACACCGATTCGGGCTAAGTTTCCCGCCGTTCCGCTCTATCACCGAACTCTTTGTGGCCATTATTGCTCAAATTTCTATTTCTTCCTTCTCGCGTCCATGCCGTACCTCAGCGCCAAGCGCGTCTTCCGCCGATCCGCCGCTTCCCGGTATCGCCGCCGCTCCCCATCTGTCTTCAGAATCAGTGGCGGCACGGCCTTGGGCATCCGCGTATGCTCGTCAACCGCCACAAACGTCACATACGCCGTCGTCGTATGCTTCCGCTCTCCCGTCATCGCATTCTCCGAAAAGACCTCGACGCCCACCTCCATCGAAGTATGAAAAACGCGGTTGACTTGCGACTTCAAATTCACAATCTCGCCCAGATTCACCGGGTTCCGAAAATCAATGTAGTCCACCGACGCCGTCACCACATAGCTGTTCGAATGCCGGTGCGCCGCCAGCGCTGCAGCCATGTCAACAAGGTGCATCACCTGTCCGCCGAGAAGTTTCCCCAGAGGATTAGTCATCGCCGGCAAAACGATTTCCGTCATCTCCGAACGCGAGGCGCTGACTGGCTTCCCAGGCAGCTTCGTCTCAAGCTCCCGCCCACTTCCTTTTTTCCGCTTCATTCCAGTCTCCACTTCCCTCCCTTGTCTTTCCTCTTCTCCGTGAACTCTGCGCCCTCTGCGTTCTCTGTGTTAATCCTTGTCTTTCCGTTGACCTTCAACTGCAGACTTTCAACTTTCTTTGCCCCCGTCTCCCGCCCCCGTATAATACGAGACGACCGATGACCGACCAAAAGAAAACCCGCCGCCAGATGCTCGAAGAGTTCGTAGCCAAAAAGCCCAATGACGCCTTCTCTCGTTACGGCTTGGCGATGGAGTGCATGAACAGTGGCGACCCTGCAGCCGCTGTCACGCATTTTGAAACACTCCTCGAGCGCCATGCCGATTACATCCCCGCCTATCTGATGTACGGCCAACTGCTCGCCCGCGAATCCCGCACCAGCGAAGCCAAGCAAATCCTTTCCAACGGCATCGCCGCCGCCGCGAAAAAAGGCGATCAACACGCCAGCTCCGAAATGCAAGCCCTCCTGACCGAACTCTCTTGACTAGCTTGCCAGTCAAAGCGCTTTCATTCTGTGTCCAATCAAATATCGAAACCAGTCCTTCAGTACAGTTTCGCTGGGACACCAGGTCCCGTACGATCTAGTTACCTCAATAACTAAAGAGGAATGAGTACATGCTTTCTTACAGGCAACTTGCGCTCCTTCTAGCGTTTAGTTGTTGTTTGGCGGGGGCTTCTTGCAGGGGAACGCAGGCGTCTGGACGTTTGGATAGTCGAGCCCTGCTTCAGATCGCTCGCGAATACAGGCCGAGCAACCACGCCAACCAGGTCTCGGCGGCTCCGCCGCTCACCGAGAGGCGCAAAGCCTCTGCTGAGACTCTCCAAACCGAGCAGGAGTACGAAAGCCCGATAAAGCAATATTTCAGCCAAGGAAATTTCGACCAGCTTGAAAAAGCAGCGAATGAAGCGCGCGATGGGAAAGGCAGGGTTGTTGGCGGCGTATGCAAGATATTTGATTTCTATGACGCTGTTGACAGGACATTTATTGGAGAACATCCGGATGAATCCGATTGGAAGACGTATTTGGACACACTGAAGCGATGGGTTGCGGCAAAACCGGAATCAGCCACCGCACGCATCAGTCTCGCGCAGGCATACCTGGACTACGCATGGCAAGCCAGAGGCGGAGGATATGCCAACACCGTGACGAGCAAAAGCTGGGAGCTGCATGGAGAACGCGTTGACTTGGCTGTCGCTACTCTGGCAGAAGCCGCGCATTTGAAGCAAAAATGTGCCTATTGGTATGAAATGATGCAAAATGTGGCTCTCGCCCAGGGGTGGGATAAATCGCAAGCCCGGGAACTCATGGAGCAGGCCGTGGCCTCTGAACCGGGGTATTATCATTACTATCGTGAGTACGCGTATTTCCTGCAGCCCAAGTGGCACGGCGAGGAGGGTGAAGTCGAAGCGTTCGCCGAGGAAATCTCTGATCGAATTGGCGGCCTGGAAGGCGACTTTCTCTATTTTGAAATCGCCAGCCTTCTTGCTTGCCAGTGCGATTCGGAGAAGACTGCCCCTCAGAATATGTCCTGGGTGAGGATCAAACGCGGTTATGCAGCCCTCGAACAACTCTATGAAGTCTCCAACCTGAAGAGGAATCGTTTCGCCAGCATGGCCTTTAAGGTGGAAGACAAACCGGCGGCACGAGAGGCGTTCGCCCAGGTGAGGAATGAGTGGGAAAAAAAGGTGTGGATAAGTAGCGAGAAATTCCAGAGCGCGAAGGTTTGGGCAACAAGCGAGTAACATCACCTATTCTGGTATCATCTTTACTTGGGACCCATGCGGCCTGATCGCATTCCTCTGTTTCCGCTGAACGTCGTCCTTCTTCCCGGCGCGGAACTTCCTCTGCACATTTTCGAGCCGCGTTACCGCGAAATGGTGAAAAACTGTCTGGAAGAAAAGTCTGAATTCGGCATGCTTCTCTCTCTTCACAAGGGTGTCGCGCGAGTCGGCTGCACCGCCCAAATTCTCGACGTCGTAAAACACTACCAAGATGGCCGGATGGACATCCTCACTGCCGGCCGCGCTCCCTTCCGCGTCGTGGAACTTTACCCGGAAGACCCGCTTCTGGAAGGCCACGTCGATTACCTGGAGGACCGGGAAACGCCCGCCAATCCGCGCATCCACCGCGAACTCGTGGAGCTCTTCGAAGCCTGCCACACCCTGATCTTCGGCGACTATCCGAAAAATCTCGAAGGCGCCGCGCCTGAGGAACTCTCTTATCTCGTTGCCGCCGCGCTGCCGATGGATCTATTGTGGAAGCAGCAAATCCTCGAGCTTCGGTCGGAGGCGGACCGCCAGGAGCGCCTGGTAACGTACCTTCGCGAATGGGCGCCGCATCTACAGAAGGGAGAGGCCATGCGCCAGCGCGCCGGCGGTAACGGGCACGGCTTGAATTAGGTTTGTATGGTGCGGCCTCCGACCCAGGCGGGGACCGCGGAACGGGACAGAAATGACGTCAAGCACATCGATGCAATCTTCAGTACATTCCAAACCGCGCACTCTGGGCGAGCTAAAGCGCATTCCCGATTTTGATCCCCGCGCTGCATCCCGCTCCGTTAAGGATGAGCTCCGCCGCAATCTGCTTCGCGCCATCGAAAAGGGCGAAACGCTTTTCCCCGGCGTTCACGGCTACGAGGACACCGTGGTCCCGCAAATTGTCAATGCCCTGCTCTCTCGCCACAATTTCATCCTTCTCGGCCTGCGCGGCCAGGCCAAGAGCCGCATTCTTCGAGGACTCATCAACTTGCTCGACGCGGAAATGCCCGTCGTTGCAGGCTGCGAAATCAACGACGATCCCCTGAAACCCATCTGCCGTGCCTGCCGCGAAAAAATCGCCGCCGACGGCGACAATACTCTCATCTCCTGGATGCCCCGCGAGAATCGCTTTGTCGAAAAGCTCGCCACGCCTGACGTAACCATGGCCGACATCATCGGCGATGTCGATCCCATCCGGGCGGCCCGCGGAGGCCGCGACCTTTCCGACGAGCTCACCATCCACTACGGCCTTCTCCCTCGAGCCAATCGCGGCATCTTTGCCATCAATGAGCTCCCCGATCTCGCCGGAAAAATTCAGGTCGGCCTCTTCAACATCATGCAGGAAGGCGACATTCAGATTAAGGGCTATCCCCTGCGCCTCCCGCTCGACGTGCTCCTCGTTTTCACCGCGAATCCGGAAGATTACACCGCGCGCGGAAAAATTATCACGCCGCTGAAAGATCGCATCGGCGCCGAGATTCGCACGCATTATCCCGCGAGCGTCGAAGAAGGAATGACCATCACGGCGCAGGAAGCCTGGGTAGGCCGCGATTCCGGCAAGAAAATCGATGTGCCGCACTATCTTCGCCAGGTCGTGGAAGAAATCGCCTTCCAGGCGCGTGAAGACAAGCGTGTTGATCGACGCTCCGGTGTCAGCCAGCGTCTCCCCATCACCACGCTGGAAAGCCTTGTCAGCAGTGCCGAGCAGCGCGCCGCTCGCAACAGCGAAAAATCCGTCGTAGCCCGAGTCGCTGATGTCTACGCCGCCCTTCCCGCCATCACCGGCAAAATCGAGCTCGAATACGAAGGCGAACTCAAGGGCGCAGACACCATCGCCCGCGAACTCATTCGCACCGCCGTCGGCCGCGTCTTCAGCAAGCATTTCACGGACGTAAACTTCCAGCCGGTAATTCAGTGGTTTGAATTGGGCGGCGAACTGAAGCTCCCCGAACTGGCCAACACCATGGAGCGCCACCAGCAACTCTCAAAAATTCACGGCCTGATGGAACACATCGGCAAACTCGGCGTTCAGGATCGCAAGGACGCCGGCGCCGCCGCGGCCGCCGCCGAAATGATTCTCGAAGGTTTGTGGGCCCATCGCCGCATCGGCCGCAGCGAAGAGCGCGGCTACTACGCCGAAAAGCCTAAGCAACCAGAGCAGCGCGAGCGCGAAACTCCCGGCCGCCCGCCGCGCCGCCAATTCAACTGATGACCACCACGCGCAAACCGGTTTGTAGGGCCCGCCTTCTGAGGCGGGCCGCTTCTTGCGCCCGCAACGTGCGCCTCGCGATTGCCGCGCTTTTTCTCTTAACTTTCAACCTTCAACTTTCGACTTTCAACTTTTTAAGGCCCCGCCCATGAAATTCATCCGCTACGGCAAATACACCGGCGAACCAGCCGACGCCATCGACCTCGAAGAACTCATCAAACGCCTCGGCGATTTCTTCCTCCAGAGCGGCTTCGAATCTCAATTCTACGGCGTCTCCCAAATGGACCCCGAGCGCTCCATGGAAGCCTTGCGGGAAGCCATCCTCCGCGCCTTGCAACAAGGCGACTTGCTCCCGGAAGACGCCATGAGCGACGAACTCCGCGAAATGCTCCAGGATCCCGGCGCCATGAACAGCCATGCGGTGAAGGATCTCCTCGATAAACTCGCCGAACGCCTCGCCAACGAAGGTTTCATTAATCCGCAGCAGCCGCCGCAGATCACGCCGCCGCCACAGACTTCCGCGCGCGGCCAACTCGGCCAGCCGCAAGACCGCCAGAACGAAGTGCGTTTTGAAATCACTGACAAGACCATCGATTTTCTCGGCTTCAAAACCCTGCAGGATTTGCTCGGCTCGCTCGGCCGCAGCAGCTTTGGCCGCCACGACACCCGCGACCTCTCCACCGGCGTCGAATCCGGGGGTGTCTCGCGCCCTTACGAATTCGGCGACACGCTCAACATGGACATCAGCGCCACGCTCTTCAATGCCGTCCGCCGCGAAGGCGCAAAGGTTCCCATCGAAATGACCTACTCGGACCTCATGGTCCATCAGTGCGAATACCACAGCTCCTGCGCCACCGTGGTCCTTCTCGATTGCAGCCACAGCATGATTCTCTATGGCGAAGACCGTTTCACGCCCGCCAAACGCGTCGCCATGGCCCTCTCCCATCTCATTCGCACGCAATATCCCGGCGACACGCTCAGCCTCGTCCTCTTCCACGACTCCGCAGAAGAAGTCCCCCTCAGCGAACTCGCCCGCGTCCAGGTCGGCCCGTATTACACCAACACTCGCGAAGGCTTGCGCATGGCCCAGCGCATCCTTCTCCGCCAGAAAAAAGATATGCGCCAGATCGTCATGATCACCGACGGAAAGCCCTCCGCTCTCACCCTCGAAGACGGCCGCATTTACAAAAACGCTTTCGGCCTCGACCCGTTCGTCGTCGGCCAAACCCTCGAGGAAGTAAACAAATGCAAGCGCGCCGGCATCATGATCAACACCTTCATGCTTGCCAGCGACTACTCCCTCGTCCACTTCGTTCAGAAAATCACCGAAATGTGCCGTGGTAAAGCCTACTTCACCACGCCCTACACCCTCGGCCAATATCTCCTCATGGACTACATGTCCCGCAAAACCAAACAAATCCACT
>Ga0137409_10000268_pt1 | contig 55493 bp, 59 predicted proteins | sample CZODoug1_16funga_FD_122059 | JGI IMG/M metagenome (GOLD analysis project Ga0137409, IMG submission 122059) | Vadose zone soil fungal communities from Angelo Coast Range Reserve, California, USA - CZODoug1_16fungal (Hybrid Assembly) | ecosystem: Environmental > Terrestrial > Soil > Vadose zone... | reverse complement strand
CTCGCAGGCAAGCGCGTCTTGATCGTCGGCGCGGGCAACTCGGGCGTGGACATTGCCTGCGATGCCGCGCGCAACGCGGCGCGCGCCTTTATCAGCCTGCGCCGTGGCTATCACTTCGTACCGAAGCACATGTTCGGCGTTCCGACCGATGTGTTTCTATCGGGACAAGTAACGCTTCCCAAGGGCGTGGCGGTGCCGGATGACCCCAGTAAAATGCTGTCGGCGCTGGTCGGCGATCTGACGCGCTATGGGCTGCCGGCTCCCGACCATAAGGCGCTCGAATCGCATCCCATCATGAACACGCAAATCCTGCACTACTTGGCGCACGGCGACCTGCAGGCCAAGGGTGACATCCAGAATTTCACCGCCGCCGGAGTGCGCTTCGTCGACGGGTCGGTCGAAGACATCGATCTGATTCTGTTTGCCACCGGTTACGAGTATCGAATTCCCTATATCGATCCGGCGCTGTTCACTTGGAAGCAAGGACATCCGGAGCTTTACTTGAATATCTTCCATCGGCGCCTGCAGGGACTGTCCGTGGTCGGCTTCGTCGAGTTCGCCTCGGCGGGCTACCAGCGCTTCGACGAAATGGCGCAGATGGCGGCCATGGATGCCTACATTCGGCAGTCGGGAGCCGGTGCGGAGGAGTGGTCGGCGCTGAAAGCCAACGATCGACCCAACTTGCGCGGCACGGTGAACTACATCGATTCGCCGCGCCATGCCAACTACGTCGAAGTCAGCGTGTATCGCCGCACGCTCGCCGGATTGCGGGAAAAATTCGCCTGGCCGGATCCTGACAACCATTTGTACTCGGCCCTGCGCCGCAAGCCCGCGTGAACTCCTCATCGGCGAAAGGCCTGTAACTTCTCGGCAGGACGCAGCGTTGCGCGGCGCGCTTTGACGGCGGCAAAAGCCCCCTCCGCGGCATCCAAGGCGGCGTCGATATCCGCTGTCGTCATCGCGGCGCTCAAGAACATGTTGTGCCAGGGATGCACGTAAATCCCGCGCTCGAGCATCTCGCTGCTCCAGGCAAAGCCGACGCGAAGATCCGCATCCTCATCGAACAGGAACAGCGGCATTTGCACGGGTCCGGTTTGGCGCAAGCCGAATCCGTGCGCCGCGGCGCGCTCCGCGAGCCCGGTGCGCAATCGCTCTCCCAAGGACTGCAACCTCTCCAGGTAGTCGGTTTCCTGGACCAAGCGCAATGTTTCGAGGCCGGCGGCCATGGGCGAAGCGGCATACCAGTAGGAGCCGGTCACGAAGATTTGAGTCGCGGCTGCGCGCGCTTTCTCGGCGCCCATCAGCGCCGAGATGGGATGACCGTTGGCAATGCATTTACCCCAGCTCGACAGATCCGGCAGCACGCCGACCACCGACCATGAGCAATCGCGCGCCACGCGCAGCCCGCCGCGCACATCGTCCACGATCAACAAGGCGCCGCGTTCATCGCAGAGCTCTCGGGCCCGGCGTGCATAGGCAGGATCCGGCAGCGCCTGATCCACCAGCGCATCGTGCTTGAACGGCGAGGCCAAGATGGCGGCCAGATCGCCGCCGGCGCGTGCCACGGCGGCTTCGAGGCTTTCGATGTCGTTGTAAGTACAGAAGAGCTGATTGGCGCGATCCTCCGGCGTCGTGCCCGCGGTGCGCGGGGTGCACCAGGGCGCCGCGCCGTGATAGGCGCCCTTGGCAAGCACCACGGTTTTGCGCCCGGTGTGGGCGCGTGCCGTCACCAAGGCCATGGTGGTCGCGTCCGTACCGTTCTTGCAGAACATCGCCCATTGGGCGTGCGTCACCAACGCCGTCATGCGCTCGGCGAAGCTCACCATGTATTCCGTCGGGCCCGTCAGCGGATCGCCTCGACGAATGCGTTCGATGGCGGCGGCGTCGATGGTGTCATGCGCGTACCCGAACAGCTGCGGCCCGTAGGCGCACATCAGGTCGAGATAGCGCGAGCCGTCGACGTCCCATAGGTACGCACCCGCGCCGCGCGCGAAGAACTGCGGATAGTCGTCCGGCAAGGCCGCCACCGATTGGTGTCCGTACATGCCGCCGGGAATCACCGCCTCGGCCCGGCGGCGCAGCTGTGAGTCCCTGGGCGTGGATGCAGTCATCGTTCATCTCCGTTTTGACCATGATCGCGGAAGCGTTGCAGCACCTCGTCCCTCTGCAGCGACGGCATCATGCCGATGCCGCGGCGGCGATGGCATCCGCTTGGGCGTAGGATTCAAGTACGCCCAAGGTTGCCGGGCCGCGCGCCACCAACGAGGCGGTCGCGGCTGCGAACCTCAGGGCCTGACCCCAGGGTCGGCCGCGCAAGGTGGCGGCGATGAATCCGGCGCAGAAGCTGTCACCGCAGCTGGTGGTGTCGACAACGCGGTCGATTTTGACCGCTGGAACGACTCCCAAGCGGCCCGCCTTATCCAGGGCGAGTGCGCCGTCCGCGCCGTTCTTGATCACGATGGCGCCGGCGCCCCAGTCGCGCAAGGCCTGCGCCGCCCGCGGCAGATCGCTTTCGCCGGTGACGAAGCGCGCCTCGACCGCGCTCGGCATGAATACATCGATGTACGGCAGCAGCCGGCGCAGTTCCGCAGCGCTGTTGGGCCCGGGGGCAATCAAGTCGCAGGTGATCAAAGCCCCGCGCGCCTTGGCGGGTGCCAGGAACTCCGCGGCATGGCCGTCGAGATTGCGCGCGCCGACGCCGGCATAGTGCACTGCACTCGCGCTTGCCGCCGCCGTCTTGAGCGCATTGCTCAAACTCATCAGCGCGGCGGCACCCGGGGAATGGTAGATCATGCGGTTACCCGCCGCATCGATGGGTATCAGCGTGGCGGAGGTGGGCAGCCCCGGCAACACCTCGAGCAAGGCGACATCCACCCCGGCGTGAATGAGCTCACCGCGAATGAATCGTCCCGCCGCGTCCGGGCCCACGGCACCCGCCAGTTGCGTCGCCACTCGAAGCTTGGCGGCGACCAGGGCGGTGCCCGCGGCCGTGCCGGCGGGTGCCATCTGCACGGCATCGATGAGCCGCACGCCGTCAAAGGGCTCCAGCCGCACCGGAAGCGCCACCACGTCCACGGTGGTCAGGCCGATGCAGAGCAGCGAGGGGGGGTGGGTCATGGGATTGTCAACGATAGTGAATAGTACTGCAGGCAGTCAAGCGCAATCCGGAAGCGGTCCCCACCAACACGTTTGACGCCCCGCGTTGCGAAAAAATGTCGTCATTTCGGCGTTGACACCGGTGAGTGTGTGGCATTTACTACAGTGAGTTGCAGTCGTCCACAGTAGCGCCAACTAGCACTCGAAATAAAACTGGGAGCCAACGATGCGGGATGTGACGAGATTGACGGCGTGGCGGATTACTCCGGGGTTCGTGCTTGCGGCCCTTACTCCCTTGACCGGCGGCGGTCTCGCGATGGCGCAGAGCGCGGGCGGGGCGGCGAGCGAGAGCGACAACGAGCTGCAAACGATCGTGGTCACCGCCCAACGGCGCGCCGAAGATATCCAAAGCGTCCCCATCAGCATCCAAGCCTTTACCGCCCGGGACATCGAGCAGCTCGGAATCCGTTCGTCCTCGGATATCGGCCAATTTGCATCGAACGTGGAGATTGCGCTGCCTGCGGGGGCGGGCAATCAGCCGCTGATCAGCATTCGCGGCATCGGGCTCAACGATTACGACACCAACAACGCCGGTCCCAACGGCGTGTACGTGGACGAAGTGTATCTAAGCTCGCCGTCCTCGCAGACCTTCGCGACCTACGATTTGCAGGGCATCGAAGTGTTGAAGGGCCCACAAGGTACGCTCTACGGGCGCAACACCAATGGCGGCGCCATCAACATGACGACGGTGAAACCCTCCGATGACTTTTCCGCCAATATGCACGCGGACTACGGAAGCTACAACACCGCCAATCTCGAGGGAGCCATCGGCGGCCCCATCACCTCGACGGTCGATGGGCGATACGCGTTCAACGCGAACCGCTCCGACGGCTACATGCACAATCTGCTCACGGGCGACAACGAAAACGGCGCCAACAATTACGCGGCACGCGGCATGCTGTTGTTCAAACCCCTCGGCGGCTTGAAGATTCTTTTCAATGTGCACGCCGGGCAGGTCAACAACCGGCCGGTGGAGTACCGGCATATCGGCACGTTCGATCCAACCACGCTGGGTAACCCTTCGCCCACCGTGTGCTCCCCGGCGGCCGCCTACGCCGGCCGGTGCACCGACTTGTTCGGTTACGGCACGCCGGGCAAGTTCTACGACGGCGCCTACAATCGGCAGCAGCATTTGCGGGTCACGACTGTAGGGTCCTACCTGCGCGTCGACTACGACACCGGGGTCGTGAATGTCACTTCGATCTCGGCGATCGACTACAACGACAAACTTCATCCCGAGGACACGGATACGTCGCCGAATCAGCTGCTCGAGATCAACTACGGCGTGCGCTCGACCAATTATTCACAGGAGGTTCGGGTTTCGCAGAACCGCGATTCGTACAATTGGGTCGCAGGCGCCTACTACCTGCACGAAAAACTTCATCAGAACCAGCCGCTGTTTTTCGGCCTGGGCGGCGATACGGTCGTCGGGTTTCCGGGCGCTTTCGACGGCATCGCTTTCCAGGCGTTCGACGTGAGCCAGCAATTCACCGACGCACGTGCGCTGTTCGGACAAGGCGAGTATCTGTTGACGGATCAGTTGAAGTTGATTCTCGGCGGGCGATTCACCGATGAGCATCGAACGTTCGACTATGTCGGAACGATCCGATACCAGCAGGGCGGCGAAGGCAATTTCGGTCCGACCCTGCCCGTCGGCAGTGCGCACGAGTTCCTGCAGAACGGCGCCTTTTCCTGGCGCACGGGACTCAACTTCAGTTTCACCAAGGACATTCTCGCCTATGCCAGCGTCGCCACCGGTTTCAAAAGCGGCGACTTCAACGGTAGCTTCCTGAGTTTGGTGCCAGCGGAGATCGAGTTTCAATTGCGGCCGGTGAAACCGGAGCACGTTGAGACTTTCGAGCTGGGTATGAAGTCAACCTTGCTCGACCGCCGTCTCATCGTCGACGCCTCGCTGTTCTACAACAAATACCACGATATGCAGGTGTTCCAGCTCATCAACGTGCCTGGTAGCCTGCCGGTCAACGACCTCGTCAACGCCGACGCTCACACCAAAGGCCTCGACTTGCAGATCACGGTCAAGCCGACATCGCAGCTGACGGCGACACTGCAGCTCGGCTTGCTGCAAACCAAGGTGGATAGGTCGAATGCCGACCTGGCCGCAGCACTCTCCAGCTTTACCGGCAATCAGCTGCCGCTGGCGCCGCACGTGTCGGCGTCCACGCTGGTGCAGTACCGGATTCCCTTGGGCGAGGGCGCGCTCAACTTGGAGGGTAACGCCAACTACAAGAGCCACGTGTTCTTTGACGTCTACAACGATCCCTATATTCAGCAAGACGCCTACTGGATCGGCAATTTGCGCGCCTCGTATGAGTTCACGAAGCACCTGGAGATCGGCGCGTACGTCAACAACGTGGCCAACAGGCAGTATTATTCCGACAAGTTCGATCTCACCAGCACCTTCGGATTCATCCAGGGTATCGTGGGGACGCCGCGCATCGCCGGGGTTGAGTTCAACTGGCGCTATTGAACGGTGCCGCACGCTCAATGGATCGGACCGCGTCCTGCCGGACTGCAGATCGGCATGATTCTTTTTGTCGGCACCATTGGGATACTCATTCCCGGCGTGCAGCCCGTGGTGCTGGCGGCGCTCCTGGCGGAACAGCACATCACCCTTACTCAGCTTGGGCACGCGGCTTCGGCTGAGCTATTGAGCATGGGGTTGGCCGCGGCATTCGCGGCCGCGTTCTTACCGCCGCGGCGGTTGCCGGCGATTGCGCTCATCACCAGCCTGGTGCTGGCGGCCGGCAACTGGCTCACGCCCTTCGCCATGGGCGAGATGGTGACGGCGGTGCGCGCGCTCACCGGCTTCACCGGCGGCATTCTCATCTGGGTGGCTGCCTGCATGATTGCGCGCTCGGCCGCACCGGATCGCTGGGCCGGCATTTATCTCACCGTGCAGACGCTCACCCAGCTGTTGTTCGTGGCCGCCATGAGTGTCTGGGCCGAGCCCAAGTGGGGCGCGCAGGGCGACTTCGCGCTCCTGGCAATTGCCGGTCTCGCGAGCGGCGCGGCCGCCCTGTTGCTGCCGCGCGCCTTCGTGCCTCTGCCAAAAACGGGCCACTCGCCTGCCGGCGGACTTCCGCCGCCGTTGGGCGTGGCGGGTCTCGTCGTCAATTTCCTGTTGATGATGTTCATCGTCAGCATCTGGGTTTACTACGATCCCATTGCCCGCGAGGCGGGATTGTCGAGCAAGGTGTCGGACTCGGCGGTGCAGGTGTCGTTGGGGTTTCAGGTGTTGGGCGGCACGGCCGCCACGCTGTTTGCGGGACGATTGCGCTGGTATCCCACGCTGCTGGCGTGCACGGCGGTGGATTTTGCCATGGTGTGGATTTTGGGCACGCGGCCGACGGCAGCGCTGTTTTTCATCGACGCCGCGATCTTTGGATTCATTTGGCTGTTCATCTTGCCGTTCATGGTTCCCATGCTCATCGAAGCGGATCCGTCGCGGCGCGCAGCGGTGCTGACCAGCGGGGTGGGCCTGCTGGGCAGCAGCATCGGACCCACGGTGGCGGCGATGCTCATCAGTCCGAACGATACCCGCGGAGCGCTCTGGTTGGGCGCAGGTTGTCTTGCCGTCTGCTTCGCGATCGCCACTGGGCTCCGCGTGGTCACGCGGCCGCGCGAGGCATGAGGCATGAGGAGGAACAGGGTGGCCGCCAAGCGCGCGTCCGGCTCGGTCAAACTGGGTACCAAGATCACCCCGTCGCGTCCAACCGGGGTATCGACCTTCGAGTACTTACTGAGCACGGCCGGACAGCTCCTGGGTGAGGTGGGTTTCGAGGGGCTGTCCACCAACCTCATCTGCAAACGTGCCGGGATGACGCCGCCGGCGCTGTACCGCTATTTCCCGAACAAGTACGCGGTCCTTCAGGAGCTGGGCAGGCGACTGATGCGCGCCCAAGACTATGCCGTGTTCGCTTGGATGGCGGAGGGCGGTTTGAATTCTTCGAGTCTGGCGGCGACCGTCGAGAGCAATCGACGGCTGCAGACCGAAGTGAATACCATTACGCGCCGTCAACCGGGTGGCATCTGGATCATGCGCGCGATGCGGGCCGTGCCGCTGCTGCACGCCGTACGGATCGAATCGCGCGACCTGGTGGCGCGGCGTCTGGCCAAGGCCTTGCAGCCGCAATATCCCAATCTTTCGCACAAGCGCCTGCTGGCAGCCACGCGGCTCTCGACGGAAGTCATGTACGCTGCCACCGAAATGGCCCTCGAGGCGCCGGCGCAGGAAGCGCAAATCACCGCCGAGGTATGCTGGATGGTGTCTCTGTACTACGCGCAGCTGCGCCCGCGCTGAGCCGGCTGCGAGGGGGTTCAGTGAACTTGAAATTATTTCTGAGCGAGCCGTTGCTGGGGAAGACGTCGCTGTCCAAGGTATTTTGGCTCTACGGAATGCTAGGCTCTATCCTGGTGAGCGCGGTTGGCTTGGCCGTCGATTCCGGCAACGAACTTGCGACGCGGATCTACGTGGTGTTCGAACTCTTGTTCAGCGCCTACGTGACCGTCGCGACGTATCAATGTGCATCGAACTGCCGGTCGACATTCCTGGCTCGGCTGGCTCGAATTTCAGCCGTTATTTCGCTCCTACTGTTGCCTGTGTTGGCGTATTTGTATTTTTCCGGAGCAATCGGCGTTGCTCTGGTCACCCTGCGCGGCGAACAATAACCGCCCGCATCAAAGGTGTGAAGCTCACGGGAGTCGAGATACAATTCCGCCATGCATTCCAAAATTGCCACAGAAGCGAAGTCGGCGTTGCTGACGGCGACTCAGAGGCTGACACCGGAAAGTCGCCTGAACGCACACGACGAACCGACAGCAGTGCGCCCGTTCAACCCGTTTATTTGACGCGCGACGCGACGCTGCGTTTGGCGATGCGTTGAACATGCTGCGGCTGGGCGTTCCGTTGGTATTTGTATTGATTTGGTCAACCGGCTTCATTGTCGCGAAAGCCGTGGTGCCGCACGCGGACTTGCAATGGTTTCTGGTTGCGCGCTTTTCTTTGACGGCCCTGGTGATGGGCTGTGCCGCACTCGTCGCGGGAGCGCAGTGGCCGGGGGTGCGCCGGGCGGCGCCGCATGTGTTGGCGGGTGCCTTGATGCAAGGCATATACCTCTGCGCGAGCTATTGGGCCATCTCGCGCGGTTTGGCGGCGGGTGTAATGTCGCTGCTCGGCGCTTTGCAGCCGTTGTTCACTGCCTTGTTGGCCGTTTCCGTCATGGGCAGAACGCTGCAGCCTCGAGCGTGGGCGGGTTTGCTCATTGGATTCGCGGGGGTTGGCCTGGTGCTCGCCCCCAAGCTCGCGAGTCACGGTGTGGGCTCGCTGACTCCGCTGCCCGTGGCGGCGGGATTGGTCAGCGTGTTTGCCGTCACCACCGGCACCGTGGTGCAAAAGCGGCTCGCCACGACGGATTTGCGCACCACGGCGAGCATACAAAGTTTCGGCGCGGCGATCTTCGCCGCTCTTGCAGTGCTGTTCATAGGGACGCCTCGATGGGACGGGGCGCCGATTCTGTGGGGTGCGCTTGCGTGGGCGGTCTTGGTGCCTTCCGTAGTGGGCACGACCTTGCTCATGTGGATGATGCGTCATGGAGAGGCGACGAAAGTGACGGCGCTGCTGCTGCTGGTTCCTCCGCTGGCGGCGGTCCAGGCGTATCTGTTTTTCGGTGAGACGTTGGCGCCGCTGCAGTTCCTCGGGTTCGCGCTCGCGTTAGGCGGGGTGCTGATGACCCGGTCCGCGCGTGCTCCCAGTTGACTTTCATGGTTCTGTATCCGGGCACCGGACGCGGGATCGCTAACTTTCAAGGATCTCTATGTTTCTGCTTCGGCATGGGCAAAGCTACTTCAATCTGCACTTCAACGAGACTCGCGTCGATCCGGGGATCGAGGATCCGGAATTGACGGCGTTGGGGGCCGAGCAGGCGGCCGGGGCTGCGGCGCAATTGGCGGAAGTCGCGCTGACGCGGATCATCATTTCGCCCTACACGCGCGCATTGCAAACAGCGGAGCCCATCCTCGCCGTTCACCAGGTTCCGGTGCATATCATGCACGAGGTTCGCGAACGGACCGCGTTTGTATGCGATGTCGGAAGCAACCCTGCGGTGCTTGCAAATCGATTTCCGCATCACGAGTTCGCTCATCTGCCGCAGCAATGGTGGGCGAAAACCACTGAAACATTGGAAGAGACCATTGCGCGCGCAGATGCGTTTCGGACGCTGATGGCGGCGCGCAAAGACCGCGCCACCACCTTGGTCGTCAGCCACTGGGCGTTCATTCTGGCCCTGACGGGGATTTCGGCCAAGAACGGGGAAATTCTTGAATATGATCCCAGGAGCCCAGCGCCGCAAAACATCGACTGGTACGTGTGATGTGGACTGGCACGTGGGATGAGGACGGGCACGCAGGATTGAGGAGAAACCCCCTTTGGCCGGCAGAATGTTGCGACGCAACGCGCCGCTGCCGGCACCGCATCTCGCAGGCGCGATAATTCACCGGGCCCTGGATGCGCACTGCACGGGCGTTGGATGCGCACGACTGCATAAGCTGAGACCCAAAACTTCGTTGGCGGATCCGGGCGAATCCGATATTTTTCGGTTATGGCGAGCGAGACTGGATCGAGTGAACGATCGCCGGCCACCGATGGGCAGCCGGGCGTCGCGTGGATCGTGGGCGTTGGTGCTTCCGCCGGGCTGGGTGCGGCAGTGGCGCGGCGCTTTGCAAAAGGCGGCCTGATCGTCGCGTTGACCGGTCGGAATGCCGAGCGCGTTCGCACGATAGCTGACGAAATCACGGCCACCGGCGCCCAAGCTCGAGCACTCGCGGGCGATGTCAGCTCGGCGGAGGACATCCATCGACTGGCGGGCGAAATTCAAGCGCTCGGGCAACTGCGAGCCGCCGTGTTCAATGTCGGCAATGCCGTTCGGGGCGGTCCTCTCGAATTGACTCCGGAACAGTTCGAATCCACTTGGCGAGGCAGCACCTACGCCGGGTTTCTGTTTGCCCGCGAAGTGCTTCCCAAGCTGCTTGCAGGCGCCGGCGGCAGCCTACTGTTCACCGGTGCCACCGCTTCAATTCGCGGCCGCGGGCCATTCGTCGCGTTCGCTGCGGCGAAGGCGGGCTTGCGCTCCCTCGCGCAAAGCATTGCGCGCGAGTACGGCCCGAGGGGGATTCACGTCGCGCATGTGGTGATCGATGGCGGCATCGACGGCGAGCGCCTGAGAACCGCCGCTCCGGAATACTCTGCACGGGCGGGCGCCGACGGACTGCTGGGTCCCGATGCCATCGCAGAAACCTATTGGCAATTGCATCAACAACATCGCAGTGCGTGGACTCACGAGCTCGACCTGCGTCCTTATAAGGAGCCGTTCTGAAGTGCCGTGATTGACGAGGCCATTGAGGATTTGACGACCGTCAGAGCGGTCCTGAATTACACGCGCAACACCGGGGTTCGACCGGTGAACTATACGTTTGAGCCCCCGCCGGGTGTGCCCAGGAACAGCGGCGAGATCGACGCGCGCACGGTGACGATCAACGACGCCAACCGATTCTGGACGAGATGGCGGAATGCGGCGTGGCGAAGCCCTTCGACGTCACTCGTTGCGCCAGCGATTGACGATGGCCCAACCCTCCGGCCACTCACCTAGACCGCTCTCGGCATTGATGTGCCCGCGCCGGCCCAGACGAATGTGCTCGGCGCCCCAGGCTGCGACCCGGTCCTCGGTATACGACGTTGTCGCATAGGGGTCATCGCTGCTGCTGACCACCGTTACGTGATATTTGAGCAACGCCGGAGGCACCGTGGCAAAGCCGGTGGCGGCGCTGGGAAACGCGGGCCCGCCGGGATCCGGCACTCCAACGAGCAGGATGGCAAAACAGGGTCGGTCCGATCGCGCTGCCCAGTGGGCAACCGCAAGGCAGCCCAAACTATGCGCGGCTAGAATCGGCGACACTGCCGCTTGCCCCACAGCGTGATCCAAAGCCCCGACCCACTCATCGCAGACAGGACTATCCCAATCACGCTGAATGACGCGGCCTACGTCAGGGTGTTTTGCCTGCCACAGTGATTGCCAATGAGCGGGGCCGGAATTGCCGATGCCGGGAACAAGAAGCACAGGACGCATATGAATTCTCGTCGTGAAGTCAGTGATACGATAATCATCCTGAATGGGCGGCGCCATCGCGAAGCATCGATAGTAGGGGCGCAAAACCTTGAATTCATCGGAAGGACGCGGCGCGGATGGATCTCGATAAAAAAGACCGACTGATCATCAAAGCGTTGCAGCAGGACGCACGGCAGAGTCTCTCTGCTTTAGGCAAGCGAATAGGGCTGTCTCAGCCTGCAGTCAGCGAGCGAGTCAAGAAGCTCGAGGATGCGGGCGTCATTTGCGGCTACTCGGCGAGGATCGACCTGCGGGCCATCGGCCTTCGCCTTCAGGCCGTCGTACGGGTGCGCACCACGCATGAGCATATTCAACGGTACGTTGCGCTGTTCGAATCCATGCCGGAAGTTTTGGACGTAGTGCGTGTCACCGGTGATGATTGTTTTGTGGTTCGCTGTGCGTTTGCGGAACCAGAAGATCTGGAGCGTGTAGTCGATACCCTCGCCACTCACGGCAGCATTACGACTGCGCTCGTGCTCTCGCATCCGGTATCGAAGAGCACCACTCTAGCTTGATATATCTTTGGCTCGGCGCACGACCGCGTCAAAAAGTAATTGACAGATCGGAAAGACTCTCTATCCTACGCAGCGGGCCATCCGCTCCCAACGGCGGACGCTCATCTGTAAGGATGGGAGTAGAACTTGATGACACACAGACCGCCGCCGGGCATCCGTCCGGCTGATGCCCGATTTTCATCGGGTCCGACCAAGAAACGTCCCGGGTGGAATCTCAAAGCCCTTGAAGGAGCGTTGCTCGGCCGCTCGCACCGTTCCAAAGCCGGGAAAGCCAAGCTCAAAGAGGCGATCGACCGCACGCGCGCGATATTGGGCGTGCCCGCCGATTTCAAAATCGCGATCGTGCCGGCTTCCGACACCGGCGCGGTGGAAATGGCACTGTGGTCGATGCTGGGCGCGCGTCCGGTGGATGTGTTTGCCTGGGAAAGCTTCGGCGAAGAATGGGTGACCGATGCCGCCGAACAATTAAAACTCATCGATTGCCGTATTCATGTGGGCCGGCCCTACGGTGTGCTGCCGGATCTGTCTCTTGCGCGTGGCGCGGCGGACATCGTCTTCACGCAGAACGGAACGACCTCGGGCGCCAAGATCCCCAATTTCGACTGGATCCCGGCGAATCGCGAAGGACTGACCTTCAATGATGCGACCAGCGCCGCCTTCGCACAGCCCATCGAGTGGTCCCAATGCGATGTGGTGACTTTCTCCTGGCAGAAAGTGCTGGGCGGGGAGGCGGCTCACGGCATGTTAGTTCTATCGCCCCGCGCGGTAGCCCGATTGGAAAGCTATGTACCCCCTCGACCGCTCCCCAAGATCTTTCGCATGACCAAGAAGGGGAGACTGGATCAGGAGTTGTTCGAGGGCGCAACCATCAACACGCCTTCGCTGCTGGCTACCGAGGACTATATCGACGCACTGAAGTGGGCGGAGCAAATCGGCGGCCTGGCAGCCCTGCACGCTCGCGCGAATGCCAACACCCGCGTGCTGACGGAATGGGTGGCGCGGACACCCTGGGTGGACTTCCTCGTGTCGGATACGGCGATTCGCAGCAACACCAGCGTGTGCCTCAAGGTGATCGACGAGCGCGTGAGTTCACTCCCGGAAACCGGGCAGGCGGAGTTTGCCAAGAATCTGGCCGCGATCCTGGAGAAGGAGGGCGTGGCGCTCGATGCGGCATCGTACCGGTCCGCGCCGCCCGGTTTGCGTATCTGGTGTGGCGCCACCATCGAGCAAAGCGATCTCCTATCGCTGACCCCGTGGCTCGACTGGGCCTTCGATAGCTGCCTCTCCCTCATCAAGTTTCCCGGATAAGGACGTACTGTGACCAAGGTTCTCATTGCCGACGAGTTGAGCCCCAAAGCTCTCGACATCTTTCGCAGCCGCGGCGTGGAGGTCGATGTGCGCGTTGGTCTCAAAAAACCCGACCTCCTGAGCATCATCGGCGGTTACGATGGCCTCGCGGTGCGTTCCGCGACCAAGGCGGACAAGGACGTCATTGCCGCTGCGAAGAACCTCAAGGTGATCGGGCGCGCCGGTATCGGTGTCGACAACATCGACATTCCATCGGCCACCGCTCGCGGCATCGTGGTCATGAACACTCCCTTCGGCAACTCGATTACGACGGCCGAGCACGCCATTGCGCTGCTCTTTGCCGCGGCCCGCCACATCGCCGCAGCGGACGTCTCCACTCAGGCGGGGAAATGGGAAAAAACCCGCTTCATGGGCATCGAGCTCTACGCCAAGACCTTGGGGCTGATAGGCTGCGGCAATATCGGCGCGCTGGTGGCGGAACGGGCGCTGGCCCTCAAGATGAAAGTGATCGCCTACGATCCCTTCCTTTCGCCGGAGCGCGCGGTCAAGCTCGGCGTGGAGAAGGTCGAGCTGGACGACTTGCTGTCGCGCGCGGATGTGATTTCGCTGCACACGCCTTTGACGGACAAGACCAAAAATATCCTGTCGGCGGAGGCACTGGCCAAGACCAAGGGAGGCGTCATCATCGTGAATGCGGCCCGAGGCGGGCTCGTCGATGAGGCGGCCTTGCGGGCGGCGCTCGAGCGTGGGCATGTCGCCGCCGCTGGTTTCGATGTATTCGTGACCGAGCCGGCCAAGGACAGCGTGCTGTTCGGGGCACCGAATTTCGTCGCCACTCCTCATCTCGGCGCGAGCACCAACGAGGCGCAAGAAAACGTCGCATTGCAAATCGCTGAGCAGATGTCGGACTACCTGCTGGCCGGTGCCGTAACCAACGCGCTCAATATGGCCTCCATTAGCGCGGAGGAGGCGTCGCGTCTGAAGCCCTTTATTGGGCTCATCGACAAGCTCGGTGCGTTTGCGGGTCAGATCGCCGACGATGGCCTGGAAGCGGTCGAGATCGAGTATGAAGGGGATGTCGCGCATCTCAACACTCAACCCCTGACTGCGATTGCCCTGGCTTCCTTGATGCGGCCGCTCATGCCGGACGTGAACATGGTGTCCGCGCCCGCCGTGCTGAAGCAGAAAGGGACTCCGCTCACCGAGTCCAGACGCGAAACTTCGCCTATTTACGGCTCGCTGATTCGCGTCAAAGTGCTTACCGGGGGACGCTGGCGGACGCTTGCCGGGGTAGTCAACGCGGGAACCGCGAAGATTGTCGAAGTGAAAGGCATGGCACTGGAGGCGGACTTCCATCCGGTGATGCTGTTGATCAACAATTTGGACAAGCCGGGGTTCATCGGTGCCCTTGGCACCATATTGGCGGAAGCCAATATCAATATCGCGACTTTCCATCTGGGCCGCCAGGACGCAGGGCAGGATGCCATTGCCATCGTGGGCGTGGATCAGTTCGTGCCCGAGGACATTCAGCACAAGCTGCGTGCGTTGCCCCATGTGCGGTACGTGAAGGTGCTCAAATTCTAGATTACCGCATGACTTCCTATCTGGGCTCGCTGTTGCGGGAGCGCGCCCCCGACGATCCTCTTGCATTGCAGTTTCTTCCCGATGAACGGGAACTGCATGCGTTGTCCTACGAAACGCCGGATCCCATCGGGGATATTGCGCATAGCCCGGTCAAGGGAATTGTGCATCGCTACCCCGACAGGGTGCTTCTGAAGGTGGCCCACTCCTGTCCCGTCTATTGCCGGTTTTGCTTCCGCCGCGAGATGATCGGCAGCAAAGGCGATGCTCTGCAAGGAGTTGAGCTGGATGCAGCAATCGACTACGTTCGCGAGCATCGGGAGGTGTGGGAAGTCATTCTGACCGGCGGCGACCCGCTATCGCTTTCAAGCAGACGGCTTGCTGACATTCTCGGCAGGCTGGCGTTGATCGATCACGTGGGCGTACTTCGCATCCATTCTCGGGTCCCCATTGTGGCTCCGGACTCGGTTGATGAAACTTGCGCGAGAGCCTTGGTTCAGCCGAAGCCGATCTATCTGGCGGTACATGTCAACCACCCAGAGGAAGTTACCGAGCCTGTTGTCAGGGCCCTGCGCAGACTATCGGAGTCCGGGGTCGCTTTGCTCAGTCAAACCGTGCTGCTGAAAGGGGTCAACGACAACGCGCTCGTGCTCGAGGCTCTATTTCGAAGATTGGTGCTTCTTAAAGTTCGTCCGTACTATTTGCACCATCCGGACTTGGCGCCAGGTACCTCGCATTTCCGGGTTCCGATAGAAGCTGGACAAGCGCTGATGCGAGTCTTGAGAGGTAGGCTGTCGGGTTTGTGCCTGCCAACCTACGTGCTCGATATTCCGGGCGGATTCGGCAAGGTGCCGATTGGCCCGGCATACGTCAGCGGTAATCCGCGTTCCGGTTCCAGAGAGATTCTCGACAATCAAGGAATTCGGCACCGCTACCCCGAATAGAAATCGGTGGGTGGGGGTAGATGCCGGTTACCCGTGGCGAGAACGAAGTTCCCGCACGCCGCGCCCGAGCTTTCGCCTAAGCAGCGTACGGAGCGTGACTCCGTCCGAATAGCCGATTTCGGCAGCGATCCTATCGAGGCTGCTGTTGCCCGTCTGCAGCAGATGCACGGCGCGTTCGACTCGCAGATCCTGGAAGTACGCCAGCGGCGACTTGCCGAGCACGGTCCGCAGGCGGCGCCCCAACGTCCGCTCGCTTGCGCCCGCGCTGCGCGCCGCGGCTGTGAGCGAAAAGCCCCGCCTCAGATTGCGGCGCGCCCATCCCTCGAAGCGCTCGACCAGCGGATCGTTGTGGGCCAAATGATCGGGAATGATGAAGGGCGCCTGGGATGCGCGAGGCTCAATCAACAGGTACCGCGCCGTAAGGGCGGCGAGGGCCGGGCTTTGCCTCCGAATCAATCCCAGCGCGAGGTCAATGTGGGCCAACGCGGCGCCGGCGGTGACGAAGGCGCCCGATGTCACCAACATGCGAGACTCGTCCAGCCCGATGCGCGAATACCGTTCGCGGAACATCGGGGCGAGCCACCAAGAAGTAGTGGCGCCATGCCCATCGAGAAGCGTGCTGTCGGCGAGCACGAAAGTACTCGTACACGCGGCGCCGATCCATGCACCGGCCTGCGCCCATTCACGCAGCATGCCTCCGGCGTCCGCGACATCCCGGCGCGCTAATCGCTGCGCCAGCGAGCCAGGCGTTTTATCGCCGAGCGCGGGCAATAACACTGCATCAGGATCGCACGATTGGGCGGCCGTCACCGCCGGCACCGAGAACCCTTGGGCGGTGCGCACTCGACGCCGCACGCCGGCCAAGGTGACGCCGATTGCGGCCGCAGGGGGTTCCATCGTGCCCGCCAATTCGTTGGCGGTCCCCAATGTATCGAGGAGGGCAGACAGCCCCAGATCGAACGCACCTTGCAACGCCAGCACTACAACCTGCATGGCGAGAACCATACCATATTCGACGATTTTGCCACTCCTCGCATTGCGATAAATTTGCTTAGATCAACTTTGGTTGGATATTTGTCCGAACTCAATGGAGAATTAATCATGGTCAAAGTCGCATTGCTGGTCCGCTTGGAAGCGAAGCCCGGGAAGGAATCCGCCGTCGCAAGGTTCCTGGAAAGCGCGCTGCCGCTGGCGAATCAGGAAACTACAACGCCCGTGTGGTTCGCGCTGCGCTTGGGGCCGTCTACGTTTGGAATTTTCGATGCCTTCGCCGACGATGCGGGCCGGAAGGCGCATCTGGCAGGTCCCATCGCTGCGGCGTTGATGGCTAACGCCTCTGAGCTGCTCGCCAAGGCTCCGCAGATCGAACAGGTCGATCTACTGGCGGTGAAGCTGGCGAAATAGGAGGGTCAAGCGGCTCGTGAAGCGCGCGTCCGCTTTCCGCCATGCGGATATGATTCGATCGTAGCCCCCCGGCCGGCGGCCAGGTTGCTACACTTCGACCGACTGACTGGATACTGACGCCGTGAGCCTCTGCCGTTGCATGCTCACGAGGGTGTCGAGATCATCGACGAAGTTTCACGATTAGGCGGCCACCCCTTTCGGGCGGGCTGGATGGCGTTGCTCGTCGCACTCTCGGCGGCGCCGGGGCAGTGTGCGCATGCCCAGAGCGCCTCCACCGGCAAGTACGAAAGCGCCATCACCGTCTATGGCGGCGACCGCTTCGGCGGCAGTGTGACGGATGCCACTACCAACTCGACCAGCAATCTTGACAACGGGTCGAGCTTCGCTCTGGCGGTGGACATCGGGCTGGACAGCAACAGTCAGGTCGAGCTTTTCTACAGTCAGCAGAAAACGGCGCTCACGTCCGGTGTGTTCTCGCCGCGGTCGAACAATATCGGCCTCACCCTTCACAATTACCAGATAGGCGGGACCAACTTCATCGACGAAATGGGCCGCGGGCTGTACGTCATGGGTGGCATTGGGGCCACGACCGCAAAACCTGACCGGGGCGGCCTGAATTCCGAGACTTTCTTCTCGGGCAATCTCGGCATAGGCTGGATGGTCCCTCTCGGTGCGCATGTCGGACTTCGCTTCGAAGGACGGGGTTACGGCATCCTGCTCAACAATCACAGCGCGGTGTTCTGCGGCGGTACCGTCGGGTGCACCGTCGCAATCAAGGGCACCGGCTTATTTCAGGGCGAAGTGCTCGCGGGCCTCTCGATGCGGTTCTGATTGACAGAGACTTTGCGCAAATACGTTCGAACGCACGGGCGGTGCGGCCAAAAACGTGCTACATCTGGCGCGACTCCTTAAGCCCGTTGATCAGTCCTCGCACTGCAACGGGATTCCCCACCCGTTCGAGAAAGACAACCTTCCATGCTGAACCGCCTCCGCGGCCATTTTTCCAATGACCTCTCGATCGACCTTGGCACCGCCAATACCTTGATCTATATCAAATCGCGGGGAATCGTACTCAACGAGCCTTCAGTCGTCGCGGTGCAGAACGAACCCGGGCGCAGCGGCAAGGTCGTGGTGGCCGTGGGTGTCGAGGCAAAGAAGATGCTCGGACGAACGCCGGGGCACATCACGACGGTGCGGCCCATGAAGGATGGCGTCATTGCCGATTTCACCTACACCGAAAAGATGCTTCAGTACTTCATCAACAAAGTTCACGGCAATCGCTTCTTTAGTCCGAGTCCGCGCGTACTCGTGTGCGTGCCGTTCGGCTCAACCCAGGTCGAACGCCGAGCCATCAAGGAGTCCGCAGAGGGTGCAGGCGCGCGCACGGTCGATATCGTGCCTGAGCCCATGGCCGCCGCCGTGGGTGCAGGCCTGCCGGTGCATGAGGCACGCGGCTCGATGGTTCTCGACATCGGTGGCGGCACTTCCGAAGTCGCCGTGGTTTCGTTGAACGGGATCGTGTACGCGGCGAGCTTGCGCATGGGCGGAGATAAGTTCGACGAAGCGATCATGCTGTACGTCCGCCGCAACTACGGCATCTTGATCGGAGAGGCGACCGCAGAGCGCATCAAGATTGAAATCGGTTCGGCCTATCCCGGCGCGGAGGTGCGCGAAATCACCGTCAGGGGAAGAAACCTCTCGGAAGGGGTGCCACGTGCGTTCACGTTGAACTCGAACGAAATACTGCAGGCGCTCGAAGAGCCGCTGCAAGGGATCGTTGGCGCGGTGAGGCAGGCGCTCGAGCAAACGCCGCCGGATCTCGGCAGCGATGTGGCGGAGCGCGGTATCGTGCTCACCGGCGGAGGCGCATTGCTGCGCAACATCGATAAATTGATCATGGAAGAGACCGGGCTGCCGGTGCTCATCGCCGATGATCCGCTGACTTGCGTGGCTCGGGGAGGGGGACGAATCCTCGAGCTCACGGAAGAGCATGGACGAGGAGTCTTTGACCTGCACTGATTAGAGCGTGGTTAATTATGTGGCACGCAGGTCCGGTCTTCGATTTCGTGACGGAATCCACACTTTCAATCTCGCTTACACGAGCGGCGCACGCCTAATGGCTGCCCATCCCGACGTAGAGTAGGCCCGCGACAGCTCATCGGTTTTTTGCGGAGGACTACGCATGCGCAGTAATATCGTTTGCTCTTTTGCGGCGGTTTTTGCCGTATTTGCTCAATTTGCAGCCGTTTTTGTCGCGTTTGCACTGCCGGTACCGGCGACTGCCGATCAACCCACGGGCGCAATGGCGACGATCCCGGTAACCCAGGAACAGAGCGTTCGCGGGGCTCTCGAGGTGATCGTCGAAAGCCATCGAGCCATATAGGCGGGTTTCACGGCTCGACAGAATTGGACATAAGTCTGGTGGGCGAAAGCGCCGCCACCTCAACGCCGTCCGGGGGTGCATGCGAATCCACCCGCTTACCGAGAACCAGAGATGCCGCAAGCCGGCTGAGCGCCGGCGCCGTTTGGATTCCGTAGCCGCCGAGCGCTGCCAACCAGAAGAATCTGGGCCGATACGGATCGTAGCCCACCACCGGGGACCGATCTTTGACGAATGAGCGAAGCCCCGCCCATTTGCGAGCAATTCGCTTCACCTCCAGCGTCGTTGCACGTTCCACGCGGTCCACGGCAATCGCGATGTCCAGCTCATCTGCCTGGGCATCGCAGGGGTCCGTCAATGTCTCATCGCACGGGGAGAGCAGCAGCATCCCGGCGTCGGGCTTCAGGTAGAACTGCTCGTCGACATCGAACACCATCGGCCACAGATGCGCATTCCGTCCGGCCGGTGGCTCGATGAGGCAAACGGTACGTTTCATCGGCTGCAGGCCTATGTCCATCGCTTCAGCAAGCTTGCCGATTTCTCCCGCCCAGGCACCTGCCGCGTTGACGACGATCCCGGCATGCACCGTATCCTGCGCGGTCGTCACGGCCCAAACGTCTCGCTCGTGCTCGAGTCCAATGACTCTCGCTTCCGTCGCGATGGTGCCTTTGCTGGACTTCAACAACCGCAGATAGCCCTGGTGAAGTGCGTGTACGTCGATGTCCGCGGAACCACGATAGAGAGCGGCGCCCACTAAGTCGTCCGATTTCAGCAGCGGAAAAAGTTCCAGTGCTCGAGCTGCGGATATCAATTCGACGAGGTCGCTGGGCGCGGCTGAACCGAAGAAGGCATCGAGAGCTGATTCTTGCCCCGTTCGAGCGATGGCCAGCATGGATCGAGGTTTCACGAGGGGATCGGAGCAGAAGGACGTAGGTGGCGAAAAGAAAAAGGAGCGGCTGGCACGCGTCAATGCGCGGACAAGACCGTTTCCGTAGGACTCTGCGAACAGGGCAGCCGAGCGTCCGGTTGAATGATACCCGGGCTGATGTTCCATTTCCAACAAACGCACGGACGCATGCTCGGATAGATGGGCGGCGATGGCCGCACCGGCCATTCCCCCACCGATCACCACAATGTCATGTTCAAAGATCATGGATTACGCGCTTGGATGGATTATTGGACTTATAGGCGGAGAGTACAATGCCGAATGCGGGACCCTTTGGGGTAAGTAAACATGTCGAGCCGAGATGATTCCGTAATCGCTCCGGTGTTGCCGGCACCGGTGCCGCGCCGCGGCCGCATGCCGCTGTTTCAGTTTTTTCGCACTCTGCGCGACAACATGATCGCCACCTATGGCGAAGAAGCCTACGAGCGCGACATCCTCGAGAGGAAGATGTTCGGGCGCTCCCGGTTCCTCGTCAACGAGCCGGCTGCGATCAAGCACGTTCTGCTCGACAATGCGGCAAACTATCAGAAGACCGAGATCACTCGCCGTATTCTCGAGCCGGGCCTCGGAAGGGGGCTCATCACCTCGGAAGGAGAGACCTGGCGGGGGCATCGCCGCACCATGTCGCCCGCCTTTGACCATCGCAGCATCGTGTCTTACGCGCCGATCATGACCGGGGCTGCCCAAGAGTTGCTGGTGGATTGGAGCAAACTCGGCGCGGGTGCCGGCATCGATGTCGCCACGGCGATGATGGAGGTGACGCTCAACATCATCTCCCGCACGATGTTTTCGTCCGATTCAGACCACATCGTCGCCATCATGGAGCGTGGCGCGGGACGCTATCAGGCCCAGATGCGCCCGAATATGATGGATTTTCTCGGTTGGCCCGCATGGCTGGCGGGTTTGGGACGAATCAGAGTCGCCGGTCGCACGCTCGGCGAATTCGATACGGAGATCGATCGCCTGATCAAGCTGCGTTCGCGTAATCCGGAAAGCGGTCGCATGGATTTGCTGGCCCGCCTGATCGCCGCGCGCGACGAGCAAACCGGCGGCGGCATGAGCGCGCAGGAAGTGCGCGATCACGTCATCACGATCTTCATGGCAGGACACGAGACAACCGCCATGGCAATGACCTGGATTTGGTATCTGTTGTCGCAACATCCCGCCGAGGAGGCGAAATTGCACGCTGAACTGACGGGCGTGCTCGGGGGGCGCGTACCCAACTCCGAGGATCTGAGCAAGCTCACCTATACAAAAATGGTGATAGAAGAATCCATGCGACTCTATCCACCGGTGCATACCATCGCGCGCGAGGCGCTCGCCGATGACACCCTCGCAGGGCGGCACGTGCCCAAGGGCTCCGCGGTGCTGATCGCTCCGTGGGTGCTCCACCGCCACCGGCAACTTTGGCACGATCCGGGACGATTCGATCCGGAACGCTTCTCACCGGAGCAGTCTGCCGCACGTACTCGCTTCTCGTATCTTCCCTTCGGCGGCGGGCGTCGTATCTGCATTGGAGCGGCTTTCGCCACGGCGGAAGCGACGCTTCTGCTCGCCACCGTGGCGCGGCGCTACCGGCTCCGGCTCGTGCCGGGGCATCCCGTCGAACCTCAGGGTCTGATAACGCTTCGTGCCCGCCATGGGATGAAAATGGTGCCGACGCCATGGGCGTAGACCGTCACTACGGCCGCTCGAAAACCAAGTGATTCTTGAATTTCCTTCCCTTCTCATCCTTCCCCTCATCAATTTCGCTGAATGTCTTGCCATCCGAGGAAATCGTCTCGAGTTCGCGCTCGACTACTTTGCCGTTCTTGGTCCAGACGGATTGCCAGGTAGTCGCGTTGACCACCGTGTCCGTCACGGTGTCTGCGATGGGATAATCGATGATGGGTATTGGCTTGCCATCAAATGCGGTGGAATATTCCACGTGACCTACGGTGCCGTCAGCTTCGATCCAGTCGCTCTTGATCAGCAGATGATCCGCGCCGGCGCCGATCACCTTCATCGTGTATTTTTTCAAGGGCGGGCTGGGCTCAAATTTTGATTTCGCGACGTTGAGATCCCAATCTCCCAACAGCGCTTCCATCTTTCCTGCAAAAGCCGTATTGCTCAACGGCGCGAGTCCGAGGCCAGCGACAGCGAGTGAGGCCCTGATCAGTTTTCCTGTTCGCACGGTATCCCATGTTTCGCTATTGTTGATATCAACGCGACTCAAGCTTGACGGGGCGGTCGCGGATCGTCAAGAGTGTAGGAAGGCGAGCAAACGCAAAATTCGTGAATGTGGGAGGGCGCATGGCTGTATCCACTAGTCGATTGGAAAGTATCGCAGTAGTGACTATCGACCGGCCGCAGCATCGAAACGCAGTCGACCATGCCACAGCGCAGGAGCTAGCGAACGCGTTTCGACGCTTCGATGCCGACAGCGCGCTGGATGTGGCGATTTTGACCGGGGCCGGCGGCCACTTCTGCGCAGGCGCGGACTTGAAAGCGCTGGCGGACGGGGAGCGCAGGCCGATCGCCGTTGAGGGAGACGGGCCCATGGGTCCTACGCGGATGCGTTTGGCGAAGCCGGTGATCGCCGCCGTTGAAGGCTATGCGGTCGCGGGCGGCTGCGAGCTGGCATTGTGGTGCGACATGCGGGTGATATCGGACACTGCGACATTCGGTATTTTCTGTCGCCGGTTCGGGGTGCCGCTGATCGATCTCGGTACCATCCGCCTGCCGCGCCTGATCGGGCACGGCCGTGCAATGGATTTGATCCTGACCGGTCGCGAAGTGCGCGCACAAGAAGCGCTCGCTATCGGACTTGCGAACCGGTTGGTGCCCGCCGGCCAGGCGTTGCCGGCGGCGGTCGAACTCGCGCGGCAGATCGCATCGTTCCCGCAAACCTGTCTGAGGAACGATCGGCTCTCCGCCATCGAACAGTGGGGATTGGATGAATCGATCGCAATGCAAAATGAAATCAAGCGTGGTTTGGATACGTTGGCCTCAGGTGAAGCGCACGCAGGCGCAACCGCATTCGCCTCCGGACTCGGCCGGCACGGAGGTCCTACGCGAATCCGCGGAAGCTTGCGAACTCCTCCACCGGCGCACGATCCGAGCGCAGCGAGTTGACCGCAGCGGTTTCGTCGGCATAACCCAGCGCCATTCCGCAATAAACGAGTTCGTGCTCGTCGAGCGCAAAGTGTCTCTTCAAGCTCAACCGCAAAGCCGCCCAGGCCTCTTGCATGCATGAGCTCACGCCGTGTTCCAATGCCGCGAGGGCGACCGACTGCATGAACATGCCAAGATGCGCCCACTGCCCATGACCCATCCGTTCGTCGATGATGAAGAAGAGCTCGACCGGAGCGCCGAACATCTCGTAGTTGCGGGCGAACTGGGCAAGCCTGCCGGCGCGGTCGGACCGGGGTATCCCAAGAAGCGCGTACAGGTCCTCACCCAGCTTGTACCGGCGCGTCCGATAGGGCTCCCAGAGATTCGGTGGATACACCGGCCGCTCCGTACTCTCGTCGGGACCCTCCGCGGCCTGAACCCGCCGTGCGAGCTCGGTGACGGCGGCACGTTCGGCGCCGGCCACGGCGATGACCTTCCAGGGCTGTAGATTGCCGCCCGATGGAGCCCAGCGAGCGACGTCGAGGATCTCGCGCACAAGCTGTTCCGCCAGCGGCTGCGGTCGAAATTTTCGCGTGGAAATCCGCCGCTTGAGCGCTTCAGTTACCGTCAACATGGACACCCCTGTGTTATCTGCCTACGTCCGCACCCAATCGACGAAAAAATGTCGGAACCGACGTTAGCACAGGGTGCGGCCCCTGTGCTGTCGGATTACGCCGGCGTCGTTCGTCCTAGAGGAAAGGCGCCGTGGGACTCAAACCACGCGCGTTCAAAGGCGGCGAGCCGGCCGCGAACGGTGGAAAGCCGATCGCAGGACAAAGCGTGTAATACACTCAGTGATAAGGAGACAGACATGACAAAGATAATCGTGTTGATCGGCGTGATACTGCTCGGCGCGATTTTGTTCGTGCTCATCAAGGCCGCGACCCTGCCCAATGACTTTCGAGTCACCCGGTCCATCGATATCAGGGCGCCGCGCGAGAAGGTGTTTACCTTGATCAACGACCTGAAGGTATTCAATCAATGGAATCCGTTCGCGAAGCAGGACCCCAGCACACTGATCACGTACCGCAGTGGTGCGGTCAGCGGCAACGGTGCCGCCTTCGATTGGCAGGGTGGTGGGAGCGCGGGCTCGGGCAGCTTGGCCATCGTCGACGCGGAGTCGCCGGCGAGCATTACGATGAAGCTGGATATTCGCAAGCCGATGGAAGGCCACAACAAGGTCGTCTTTGATCTGCAGTCGCAGGCGCAAACGACGACGGTGACCTGGACGATGACCGGACCCTATCCCTACATCAATCGAGTCTTTGGAACGATCTTCAACATGGACAAGATGATCGGCGGTTCGTTCGACAAGGGCCTCGCCGATCTGAAGGCACTGGCGGAAACCTAGCGCCAAACGCCGGTCGGTGAGGCCGGACGGCGACGCGAGCGGTCGCGGCTACTTCACGGTGGCCGCGCCCGCCTTGCACGCCACTTCGTCCTGCGAGCCGGTACCACCCGAGCAGCCGATCGCGCCGATTAGTTTTCCCTTGTCGACCAGGGGGATCCCACCGCGCGAGGCAATCGCGCCGTCAAGCGTGAGGATGTAGTAATTCTGCTTCAGCTGGACGCCGTCCTCCATCACTCGCGTCTCGCGCCGGAAACTGGCGGCCGCGCGCGCCTTGTGTTGTGAAACCGCGATCGACGCGAGCTGAGCGCCGTCCATGCGCTGGAATGCGACCAAGTTGGCCCCCGAATCGACCACTGCCACGTTGAGCTTCCAGTCGTGTTTCTTGGCTTCGGCCACGGCCGCCGCCATCGCGCTCGCGGCCCGGTCGAGGGAAATCGGTGCTCCGTAAGGAATATCGAATGGCATGGTGTCCGGCACAGCGTCGAGCGGATTGGCCGTGGGCGGTGTCTGTGCTTCGCCGGACAGGCTCGCGCTCAATCCAGCCGCCGCCAGAGCAAGGGTGAGTTGGTGGAAACGCATCGGGACTCTCCTTCAGGATGGGACGCGGGCATTTTAGCCCACCCCCTGTCCAGTCATACCGAGAGCCTGCGCTGGGAACGTTCACTCTACGCGCGAGTCACAGAAACGTGGTCGCGCGAAATGTCCTCCTCAATGTCCGAATGATCCCCCCGTAACGACCAGGTCGCAGCGGTCGTCGGATAATTCCTACAGCCCTGCGCCGCAAACGGTGGAAGCGCCCTTCATGTACATCCCCAATTGGGTTCGACTCATCTGCATCTCGTGCTTGGCCACGGCCGGCGTTACGAGTGCGCAAGCCCAGATCCAACCGCACGAGGAGTTTATTTGCACGTCGGGCCCCGTCAAACGAGTCGTCAGCATTGTCAGGCGCAACGCATCGAGCGATACGCGGGAGTTAGGTGGCTGTCGCGTCGACTATACGAAAGACGGAAGTACGAGGACCGTCTGGACATCGCAAAAGGATTACGCTTATTGCGTCGCAAAGGCCATCTCGCTGGTCACGAGACTGGTCGAAGGGAATTTTTCCTGTAAGCCCCAAACCACTGGACAGCCGGACGAAAGCGATGTGCCCGAGAATGCGCCGGCGCCGAATGACGGTGGATAGTCAGCCGATCTCGACGTCCAGCAATCGTGCGTAGTGCTGTCCCGCGTGCATGTCGCGCTCTCCCATCCAACCCTGTGGCTTGGCGCGCGGAAATGAGATCTTGACCATGCGCAGGGCGTCCACCGGCAGGCGCTTGACCAGGCCCGGGTCCGTTCCGTAGAGACGTTCGATCACCTCCGGTCCGAGCGCGGGCGTATCTCGATAGCGGCGGTAAACTTCCTCGTTGCGGAAAAATAGATCAATGGTTACCCAAAAAGGACCGGCGTTCTTGGATCGAATGTGACGGCAGACTTCCCGGACCTTAGACATTTTCGAGCACCTTGCGGGAGGCATTCGAGAGGTCGGTCCACTGGGTTCGAACCAGCTCGAGGCCGTCCTTGGTGTGCACCACGTGGTTGAGAAGAAACTCATACACCTGGCCGCGAGGGATCTCAGCAGGGGTAAACGGAAACGCGTAACTCGGCAGCTCGATGCCGGGCCTCAACGGCATATGAAAGAAGTAGGGGTTGCACGCCTTGGCCATCCGATCGGCGAGATCTTGGGTAGGCGCTGTGATCACGAGCATCACACCGACGTCGCGCGGCGGCGGCGTATTCGCGGGCACGGGGCGCCCCGAAGTCCCGTTCCAGCCGTAGAACCGCAGCGACAAGTCGAAGAACGGGGCCTCGTCGCCAAAAGTGGTCCTGATCCGATCCGTCAGGACTCTTTGCAGCGTGTCGTGAAACTCGTTCAAATGAGCGAGCACCTCGGGGTCCTCGATGCCGATGATCATGATGGTCTGGAAGTTGCCCGCACGGGCCCCCTCCAGCTTCATTTTGTAGGGCATCGGCTCCCACCGTGAGCCCGTCACGCGAGTCACGCGGGGATTGAGCCGTTGATAGTCGGCTCCGGTAACGTCAAGGACGCCGCCCGGTTCGGTCAGCCGATAAGGATCGCTGGATTCATAGAGCATATGGGCCGATACGCTCTCGGGTGAGCATTGATTGTCGAGATCGAGGGGCTCGATCTCAAATACGTCTTTACCGACGCGCATCAGAACGCCGCCCGTTCGCGGGTTGACCGTGCACTGACCTCCACACTCGGCAATTTTTGCCGCATGCCAGGCAGGCCCGGCGCCGGCACCCATGAGTAACGGAACGGCGGCCAGAACGGCGGTGTCGGTCGTTCGCCCGCCGAGGACGATATCGGCGCCTGCCTGCAACGCGGCAATATAGGGTTCCGGACCCATGAGTGCGACGATGTGTTCGCAGGATTCCAATACCTCATCGGTGACGGGGCCCATGGGCGGTAGAGGGGTAATCTTGCCTTGCCGATTCTTCGAGACGAGATCGGACGGGGTCTGTTCACTGTAGAGACAGGCAATTTTAGGTGTGATACCGAGGTTTCGTGCAACCTCGATGGCGATGTCCCGCGTCCAGTCGACACCGGAGTCGGTCCCGGAGGTGCCGCAGGTGCCGATGAGAATCGGGATTTTCGCTTTGAACGCCTCGTCCATCAGGATCTCGAGGTCTCGCTTGATGGACTCCCGGTTCATTTTCGAGACGCCCCGCGCAAGATAGGAGGGGCCGCTGTCGGTCGACCCCGAATCCGCTGCGATAACGTGGGCGCCGGCTGCAATACCGTAGCGGATGTGCTCGTGCTGAAGCCCGGCGCCGAGCATACCGGTCGGAACCAGAACGGTGACGTCGCCCGGAGTTCTATCTGCCTGTGTCATGTTTTTTGCCTGTTCCGCCCATCACCAAACGCACTGCCTGCCACGCCGCCATGGGATTGAGTATCGCGTCCATTGGCATTCAGTTTGACCCAGGATTGAATTCCGTCAAGATTGATAAAATTCGTCAATCTGCGAGGCCGGCGATGACATCGTCCCTGCGGGCGCCCGCGGCGATCTGCCCCGAGCCTTGACGTACCGGCGGCGGCCTCGAGAACTCCCGATCAAACCGGAAGCGCTCCTTGATAGGTTTCGGGCTGACGATAGGTCTCTCCGGCTTGATATTGTTCGATCGCGTGCGCAACCCAGCCGGCCGCGCGTCCCAGATGAAACAACGAATCCTGATGGGAGAGGCCGATTTTCCAGCCGACGAAGACGGCCATGAACGCAAAGCTGGGTACCACGTTCTTGATCTCTTTGATCGCCGCGGTTACCGCCTTCACTCGCCCGAAGGCGGGGTCCTTGGCGAAAATGACGCTGCAAAACTCGAAAATGGCGCGCATGCGCGGATCGCCGGTTTGATGGACCGTGGCCACCGTGTCACTGTCGAATCCCGGCAAGCGCTCTCCGTCTCGGATGCGCCCGACGACCATCGCGTAAGGATCGCTGCACGCGACAATCTCGAGCATGAAGCGATGTATCGCTTCGAAGCTCCTTCCGCGCCGGCCCAGCGTCACGGAAAATCCGCTGATCAGCGACCGCCAGGGTGTCACGCCCGTGCTCGCCACCGTGCGCACCGCCACCGTGCCGGGCTCGAAGGCATGGTCGGCGGAAAGGATCAACAGCCGGCGCACCAAATCACTCAGTGGCGGCGACAGGCCGCGATTGCGCGCGACGAACATGTGGATGGGCTCAGCCGTGACCTTTGCCGTGCGCAGAGTGATTGCTGCCAAGCAACGAAGTATGTCGACGCCGGTCCGCGCCATGCCGATCGCGGAGAGATCGTACGCCCTGGGATTGGCTTGTTCGAGCAGCGCGAACAGCGCCGTGGCGCGGTTGATTTCGCTTTCTTTGGCAAGCAATTTGTCCATTTGCTTGAACAGCGGAGGTATCTTCGGGGCGACTTTTCCGAATACTTCCTCCTCTTTGAAACCCCACAGCAGCGCCGCGACGGATTCGAACGAGGAATGCTCGGCGAGCTCCACGGCGTTCTGGCCGCGGTAGAAAACATCGCTGCCCGTGAGAAGCGTGATCTCGCTTTCATGCTTGAGCGGTCCCGGCGTAATCGGAGCGGGCAGCTTTTTATCGAGAAGCCGGTCAATGTCTGATTTCCAATAACGTCGCTTGCGAGTGCCGGGAATCGGCAGCGAACGAACGCCTTTGCGGCTGACGTATGCATACAAGGTCTGCAGACTGACGTTGAGCGCTTTCGCAGCCTGTTCCGCACTTAAGTAATTACTGTCCACGTTCATCTCCAAATGAATACTCGATTGTATTCCGTGCGGGCCCTCGACTCCCCGTCGCCAACCCTCGCCGGATGATACATTGACTATTCTCATCCATATTGACCCGCTATCCAACTGTCAGTAGATTTCGGGCCGCCTGACCACGAGAAATGCCTTCGAGGACCGTGAATGCACCCTGTCCGGACGTCCTGGTTGGTTTCGCCTGCGCGACCGTCGATCGCCGGAAGCATGTGTTGAGCGTCAAGGCGGGCGATGCGGCAGGGCCGCACCTGGGTCTTGTCGGCGCACGTCGGGAAGGCGGCCAGTACGCTTGGTACGTCTGTATCGTCATGATGCTGCTCTTGTCGATCAGCTACATGGATCGCTCGGTGCTGGCGCTGCTGGTGGCTCCCATCGAGGCCGCCTTCTCCGTCCGCGATACCACCATGGGATTGCTCCAAGGTGCCGCCTTTGCCGTGGTCTATGTCGTTTTCGCCTTCCCATTGGCGCGCCTCGCCGACCGTGGAAATCGCCGCAACCTCATCGTCTACGGCGTGATTTTCTGGTGCGGCGCCACCATCTGCTGCGGGCTGGCTCAGAGCGTACGGCAGCTCTTTTTGGCGCGAATGTCGGTGGCGGCGGGTGAGGCGGTTCTGATGCCGGCGGCAGTGTCGATCCTGTCCGATTACTTCGGACCCAAATCGCGGGCGCGCGCGCTCAGTGTCTATTCGATTGGCCTGTACTTGGGGTCGGGACTGGCGATGGGAGGAGGCGGAGCCTTGATGAAGGCCTTCGGGCCGGACGGGGCCGTCGCGCCGGTGATGGGGGCGTTGGCATCCTGGCGGCTGGTCTTTATCTTGATGGGCCTGGTCGGGCTGTTCGTCGTGCCGCTGTTGATGGGCGTGCGCGAACCTCAACGCCTGCGCGATGATGGCCGTTCGGCCGAAGCAACTCTACCGTTCAAACAGATGATGCGCGAGCTCAGAACTAAGCGAACCGCGGTCTTGGGCACCATCATCGGGTTCGCGCTGATTTCCCTGGGCGCAACCACCGTCAATGCATGGGGAGCCACACTGTTCTTGCGCACCCACGGTTGGAGCATCGGCAATGCGGGGCTTCGTTTAGGCGTCTTTACCCTTGTTCTCGGGCCCTTGGGGGCCATCACCGGCGGCGTCGCGGCAGATTGGCTGGCGAAGCGGGGGCGCGTCGATGCCAAGCCCTTCATCGGTATCCTGTCGGCGAGCGGCTGCGTCGTGGGAGCGCTCGTGCTTACCCTGCAGAGCACGGCGATCGCCCTCATCGGCATCGGATTGTTGAATTATCTCATCGGGTTCAATTTCGGAATTGTTCAAGCAAGCTTGGCCGATCTGTTGCCGAATCGCATGCGCGCGGTGATATCCGCGCTGTATATAGCGACGACGAACATTTTCGCGGCAACCCTGGGGCCTCTGCTCGTCGGCGTGCTCAACGATCACGTTTTCAAGGACCCTGCTGAGATCGCGACGTCGCTGCGCATCGTGGTTCCGTCCGCTTTTCTGCTGGCGGCGGTCACGCTCTGGCATGTGTTGCCCGCGTATCGGCGGGCGCTGGCCGGTCGTCGCTGATACACCCTCGAAAGTTAGCCCAGCGCCGCGTGCGCAGGTGCCACGCGTCCGCGCGCGGGTGTTCGAATATTCCGGAACCGTCCACAGCGACCATTCATTGACGAAGTCGATCAAGATTGACGACGCGGCTCGACGCACGGCAATCTCCGAGCCGTCGAGCGCATCACGGAGGGCTCGACGGAAGATCAGGACATGACGGCTCGATACAGGGTCGCGTTGGCGCCGGCCAGAGAGCCGGGCTACGGGAAATTACAAGATAGGGGGGAAGAGATGCTGGGCATATCACTCGATTCGAAGTGCCGGTTCCTGATTTGTCTCGTGACGGTGATGGCCTCTCCAAGCCTTGTCACCCGAGCCTGGGGGCAGGCGACGCCGGAGGCGCATGAAAAAGAAGGCGGCCTGCAAGAGATCATCGTGACCGCGACTCGTCGCGAGACGAAGCTCAGCGATACTCCGATCGCGATGTCCGTGGTGACCGCGGATCAGATGGACAATCAGCGGATCGTCAATTTGAACGACCTCGAGCTGTCGGTCCCCAACTTCGTCTTTACGCAGGTGACGCGGCAGGAAACGTATTTCTCCATCCGGGGCACCGGTGTCGACAATGACACACCGGGGTCGGACGCCGGCGTCTCGGTGTTCATCGATGGCGTGCCCCGAACCGGTGTGCACGACACGACGCCGGATTTATTCGATCTTCAGAGCGTCGAGGTGCTGAGGGGACCGCAGGGCACGCTGTTCGGCCGCAACACCACGGGCGGCGCTTTGATCATGCGCACGATCGCGCCGAGCTTTGACCCTTCCTTCAAAGGCCAGCTCACTTACGGCAACTTCAACCTGGCTGAGGTCAATGGCCTTGCCACCGGACCGCTGGTCTCGAATGTGCTTGCCGGCAAGTTTTCCTTCCTGCTTCACGGACGGGACGGAACCATCGACAACGTCGTGCAGAATCGCGAAAACGGCCGGGAGAAATCCGGGTCGATGCGGGCCCAATTGCTGTGGCTGCCGGCGGACGACCTGAAGGTGACCTGGGGCGGAGAGTATTTGCGTGATACGTCGCAGTCCCGCGTGGGGCTCCTCGAGTCGACTTTTGTTCCGGCGCTCTTTCCGGGGCTGCAATTCGGTCCTGATGTCACCAACGCGGCGCTGACCCCGCAGGCTTCCGATACCATCGTCGGGGCGTCGGCCAATGTGGATTGGACGTCGGCAGCGGGTACATTGACGTCCATTACGGGTTACCGTTCGGTGACGTCCGCAATTCTCTATGCACCCTTGGGGGACCCGACCACATCGCTGCTCGCCACACAGACCGTGAAGGATCGGCAGTACACGGAAGAGATTCATTTTACGTCTGCACTCGGCGGGCGATTCACCTGGGTGGGAGGCCTCTTTTACCTGCATCTCACCCGGCTCGATGACACCTTTTACACGGCCTATCCGGTACCGGGCACGATTTTTTCGTTCCAGGCGCCTTACGGTGGGTCGTCCGCGCATAATCAGGAAGTGCTCACCACCAGCCGGGCAGTCTTCGGAGAGGCGACATACGCCTTGCAAGACTCACTCGACCTGACGGTCGGAGCGCGCTACTCCTCGGAACACCGTTCGGGACACACTGAAGTGACTCCTACCGAGAGCAGCGGGCCCTATGCGGCCTCCTGGAACGCGTTTACCCCCAAAGCCACACTCTCGTTCAAACCGTCCAAGGGATGGCTCACTTACGCAACGGTGGCAAAAGGGTTCACCAGCGGCGGATTTGACGCCACGGCGTCCACCAGCCAAGGCTTGCGGACACCATTCAATCCCGAGACCGTGATCAACTACGAACTCGGAGCGAAATTGGTGGGATTCGATCGCAGGATCAACCTGAACACGGCCATTTTCATGGCCGATTATACGAATCTTCAGCGGACTCAGTTCGATTCGAATCCCGCGGTGAACTCCTATTTCACCACCAATGCGGGCAAGGCCCGGGTCAAGGGAATCGAAGCCGAAGTGACCTACTTGCCGGTCTCGTGGCTGACCTTAGCGACCAATTACGCCTACACGGACGCCAAATATCGCGAATACAATTTCCTGAATGACTCTGGCGTGACGGTCAGCTACGCGGGAAATACGCTGCCGCAGACGCCAAAACAGCAGGTTCATTTCTCGAGCGAGATTGTGGTGCCATGGGCCTCAGTGAGCGGCGCCGTGATGGCGGGCGCCGACTATACGTATCGAAGCCAGATACAGTTCGTCGACGCGAACGACACGCCTCAGGTGATTCTGAACAAGACGCGTATCAACGGCTTCGTGAATCTCCACTTGGGCTGGCGCTCTGAAGGCGACAAGGTGTCCGTCAACCTATTTGCGAGGGACATTACGAACAAGCGGGCGCTCGTCAACTTTCCGGACTTTACGCCGTACTTCGCCACGCCCCCGGAGTACTTCGATCCGGCGAATCACATCTATCTCTCGCGCTACACTCCGCCGCGCACTTTCGGCGTCACGTTCACCGTGCGATATTGACCCGGGTCGCGACGCCGGGCGTCGCACGAGCGAGAAGGCCGAGCGCTTTTACCGCGACTTGGAACCCGCCCTGGCCCGCGCACAGCGGGCGCGCCAACGACAACGCACCCGGGCGATTCACGCCAAGATCGCGAATCGGCGCAAAGATTTCTTGCACAAACTGAGCACCCGCCTGGTCAAGGCCAACGGTGCTCTCTTCGTTGGCAACGTGAATGCCTCTGCGCTGGCCAAGACCCGACTGGCCAAGTCGGTGCTCGATGCCGGTTTGCATGTGTGATAGCCGCGCCGGCCCTAAAGGCCGGAAAGATCTTGGAATAAGGGGATGGCAGTGCACTGTGTGCGGAGCGATCCATGATCGTAACGTCAATGCAGCTCACAATATCCTCGCGGCGGGACATCGCCGTCTCGCAGAAGGAATCCTCGGCCCTTGAGGGCGAGGAGGATGTCAATGCATACACACTGTCACTGCCTGTCTATAAACCTCACATCAACGGAATAAAACGACCTACTAGGATGGTCAATCTAAACGAGAAGCCGGTTTCACCGCACCGTGCATGCGGCGGAAGCTGGAGTCCCATTCAATGGCGTGCCGCGGATATACACGAGGTGGAGAGGCGGCCAGGATCTTAAGGATATCGCATATGACTCAATCCATTCCTTTCGGCGCGCGTTCAACCGCCGATCAGGTGCTAGCCGGCGTCGATTTGACCCGCAAACGAATGGTCGTGACCGGATGCCGCAGCGGCATTGGACTCGAAACCATGAAGGCTCTCGTGGCCAACGGCGCGCATGTCATCGGCCTCGCACAAACACTCGAGGATGCGCGGGCAGCGTGCGATGCGGCGGGCAACTGGTCGACACCAATCGCCTGCGACTTTGCGGATTTCGACTCGATCGGCTCCGCGGCGGACTCGATATGCGACCTCCCCGGACCGCTGGACGCCATCATCACGACTACGGAGCTCGCGAATCCCTCCGTCCGTGGCGGGCGTTACGACATCGAACTTCAGTCCGTTGTCGAGTACATCGGTCATTTTGCGCTGGTCAATCGGCTCGCCGAGCGAGTCCGCAACAACGGCGGGCGGATCGTCATGGTCTGCGGCGATGTCATCGCCAATCGCGCGCCGGCCGACCAGGCGGCGCGCGATGATCTCGGCAGCCGGCACTTATATGAGCCCTTGGTGTCCGGCGGACCGGCGAAATCGGCCCTTGCGATTTACGCCAAGGAACTCTCGCGCCGGCTTGCCGCGCGGGGCGTGTTAGTCAATTTATTCGATGCGGGGATCATCAGAGCTGCCGGACTCGATGAAGACGCGGGATGGACGCGGCGAATGATCGCTCTGATCGCCCGACCGTTCACGAAGTCCGCCGCGCAGCGCGCGGCGACTGCGGCGCTGCTGGCGGCGAGTCCGCAGGTCGCGGGCATCTCGGGCGAGAATTGGTCGAATTGCCAGATCAGCCCTGCCGATCCGCTCCTGACGGACGAGATCGTCGCTAAACGACTCTGGGATACGTCTGAACAAATCGTCTTCGCCATCAGGGCGGCCAATCGGATTGGACTTCAGGGCGCGGCGCAAGAGAGGGCGGCCGCCGATCGGCGGTCATTGATTGGGGTGGCCGACTAGATGCAGCCGTTCGGCCCGCATGCGCCGCGAGTAAAACTCGTACAGTCCGACACCCATTAGGATCGTCCAGCCGAGCACCAGCCATCCCACAAATCCATCGAAGCCGCTGAGCAGGAAGCTCAGCGGCTCATCCCGAACGGGCGCACTCAGTTGATGCGTCACCAACATCACCCACACCCAGCCCGCGTGCAACCCGAGGCAGGCGGCGATATTGCCCGTTACCGCGCGGATGACCGCCAGGACCACACCCACCGCGAACAGGCATAGAAACGCGTCGAGGATAGCCAACGGATTGCCGAAAAGATGCAGCGTTCCGGCCAGCAGATCAAAGCCGCTCGAGGCTGTCACGCGATCGGCGGCGATGTGAAAGCTCGCGAAGAAATGTGTCGCCGAGTAGATGACCGCGGTGAGCACAATGGCGGTGCGGACGCCCGATTCTCGCTCGAGCGCGGTAAACATCGCGCCTCGCAGGAAGGTCTCCTCGATGAACGCCACCGCAATGCCGCTCAAAAGGCGCGCCGCAAGCAGCTGGGTGAGGGCGGTTGCACTGAGGCCGGTGTCCGACCACCGGAGGAGGCCGAGCGCCGTCATGATTGCGACGACGGCGAGCATGGTGATCGCGCCTATCGCGAGCGCCAGCAGCATCTCATGCACGAAACGCCGCCGGGGCAGCGCGTACCCGAGGCTTTGCTTGTCGGCGAGACCGGCGCGTTTGGCCACGAACATGAATCCGAGCAGCAGCGCCAGCATACCGATGCGCTCGCCCAGGCGGTGAAATGGAAAATTGAAATGCGGATGCAGCAGCAACCAAGCCGGATAGGTGAACACCGCAATCGCCGCCAGAGCGGCGACCATGAGTCCGACAAACAACAAAAATGCCCGCATTCAGGTCCGCCTTCTCTTAGCACTTGGAGCTTGACCGAGAAAGCGGTCTCGGACAAGCGCCAGTGATCGGCGCGGACATTTTACGCTAGAGCCCCTTCGGCAATTTCGGTGGCTTTGCGCTCACGACCGCATCATTCGGGGCCGGAATCTTCGCGCCGCCGTTGGCCGTCAAATCCGGCAATGGCTGCGCATTCGGCCCTCCCCACGGTCCGGGCGCTTGTACCGGGGGTCTTGGATTGGGCGCCGGCGGCTGCGCGATCGTGCTGCCGAGAGAAGGCGGGACTGGACGAGCCAACGTAGCATCCACCCGTCCCGCCAATGAGGCGGAGGTGTCCACCCGCGGAACGCCGAACGGCGCGAGTCCGAGCAGGTCGGTCACGGTCTTCGGGATGACCGCGTGGGAGTGCCAGCTGGTGTCGATCCCCTGCTTGACTCGTCCTCCGAACATGAGCATCGGAATCCGTGTACCGCCGCTGAGCTGAAAGCCTGAGGGATGCAGGGCGTCGACTACCGTTTCGGCGTCGGGCGTCGACACGTGGTCCGCGTACCCGCCCCAATCGTCCCAGGTCAGTATGAAAACGGTGTCGGCCCAGCCGCCTGCCTTGACGACGGCGTCGACGCGTTGCCAGGACAAGTTCTGCCCCTGGGTCACGTACTGAGGATTCGCGGTCCGGTCCGGTGCGTGCTCGTCGTAGCCCGCAGGACTCCACACGAAACAGAAGTCAGGCAGAGTCCCTGCGGCGGCCATCGCGGTGAATGTGTCATTGGAGGGCTGAGTAGAGGTGTGGATGTTCTTGCGGCTGGCTGCGTCCGCCAATTCTTTGTAGAACTTCAAGGGATATAGATCGCTTCCGGTAAACGCGCCCCACGTGTGCCCGCCGGCCTCGACATGCTTGAAGATGGTGGGCAGGTCCCACACCGGAGAAGTCCCGGAGGGCGGATTGCGCAGCGTCGGCGTCTGGCCGCCGACGGCGAGCATGTGGCCCGGCGTGGAATTGGTGCCGAACGCGAAGTGATAGTCACAGTAGGTGAATTGCTTTGCGAGCCAACTGTAGAACGGCAGGAGCGCGTCGTTGTCGATCTGCAACGTCGTCGGGGCGTAGTTTCCCATCTTGTAGTGAACCCACGCATTGCGGTCGTGCGGAGGATCGGGCAACGGGGGCGACGTGAGCAGATTTCCGCGATTCTCAACATTGGCGCCCCAAGAGGCCAGGGTGGGAAAGTAGAAGTCAGGTGTCTTGTTTTCCTGCATCAAAATCACGACACGTACCATGGCGATAAGCTCTCCTTGGGGTTCGGCTAATGGGATGAAGGACTGTACCCGGCAGCGATGACATCGGTAAGTCAGACAATAGGAATTGGGAAGTCAGATCATGTGAGCGGCGTTTGAGGATCTCCCTTAACGCGCCGTGAGAGGGCAGCGGACGCCGAAGCAAATCACGGTGCAGACCGTAATCTAGGAGGATTGCGGTGAGCCGGCCGCCGCGCCTATGCGTTGCCGCCGGGGCCGCGCCCGAAGAGCTTGTTGAATGCACCGTACTCCGCGGCCTCGCTGAACATCTCGCCGAGGGATCCCGCCAGGAGGGCAGCCGTGAGGCGCCTCGTGCACCCGAGCGCTGCCTCCGCGATGGCGGACCCCGCGCTCAGGCGCCGGACGCCGTGCTTGCGGAGCGCATCCATCGACGGCAGATTCGGCAGGGCCATGACGTTGAGCGGCATCGGCTTGATCGCCTCAGCAATGGCCGCCATGGCGTCGCCGCCGGATAGACCGGGAACGAATAGACCGTCGCAACCGGCGGCGCGGTAGCGTGAAGCCCGATGAATGACTTCCGCAATGGCCGCATCTCCGCTGGCAATGCCGCGCAGATACACGTCGGTGCGCGCGTTGATGAATAGATCCACACCCGAGCGCGCGGCGGCGCTGCGGACGGCCGCAATCTTCTTGCACAGAAGATCGGCGGAGGCGGCGCCGTCTTCGATGTTGATGCCCACGGCACCGATGTCCAGAATGCGCACCACGAGATCTGCCGCCTCGTGCGGGTCATCTGAATAGCCGGCCTCGACGTCGACCGTGAGCGGCACCCGAATGACTCGCGCTATGTCGCGAGTCGCGGCGATCACTTGATCGATCGGGAGCGCATTGCCGTCCGGATAGCCGCGCGACCAAGCCAGACCCGCACTCGTGGTCGCAATCGCTTTCGCGCCCATGCTTTCGATCAAGCGTGCAGTGGCCGCGTCCCAGGCATTGGGCAGCACGAGCAGTGCGGGGCCTTGGTGGAGAGCTCTAAAGATTTCAATCGGCATGGTGGAACCTCGACGTTGAAGCGTTCGCGATGAGGCTTCTCATGTCGACCACCCTGTGGAGGCCGCAGCCCAGTGAGCTCTCACTTCCTGGTTGAACTCGCTCCAGCGCTCTTCCGGAAAGAAGATGCGCCCGCGCTTGAATTCCACCCGTCTCCTGGTTCCTGGGATTGCTTCCTGCAGCCAATGGGACCACTTCAGGTCGAAGTAGACATCGTCCGTTCCCCACGCAATGAGTGTGGGCGCCCGCACCCGTCTCAGCGGTATTTCGATCTCGACAGTGTGGCGGCAATCGAACGCGTTGACGAACCGCTCCAAGTCGCGGGTGCGCTGCGGCGAACGAACGTGCGGCCGCAGGTAGGTTTCGATGGTATCGTCGGAAACCGCCTCCGGACGCTCGTACGCCGATGCCAGCGCCTGAGGTGACCGATAGACGGATTTGTCCGCGAGCATGGCGGCCAGAGTTCCCGCGAGCCCGCCGCCGGCAACCATCCCGACGAATCCCTTGAATGCTTCAGGCGGCCAATTGTCGTGTGCATCGCAGTTGGTCAGCACAAGACTGCGGACGCGCTGCGGGTATAGCGCGGCGAATATCTGACAGATGCCGCCGCCGCTGTCGTTGCCCACCAAGTCCGCCTGATCGATTTCGAGCGCATCGAGAAACTGAGCCAACATGTGCGCATTGGCGGTTACCGAAACATCCTGGGTGACCGATATCTCCGTGTTGCCATGCGCCATGAGATCCACGGCGATGCAGCGGCGTAGGTCGCCGAGCTCGGCGAGCTGGTGTCTCCACAAGTAGCTGTTGAGCAACACTCCGTGAACGAACAACGCGACCCGTCCGCTGCCGCGCTCGACGTAGTGGATGTCTCCCGACGGCGTTTTCACGCTGCGCTGACCGGCAAAAAACTCCGTGCCGGTCATGATGGGTCCCCCGGGCGGGCCTCGCGCAGCTTCTGTGCGCATTCTTCGCAGCAGACCTCGACGACGTGCGTGCCGACGGTAACCTTGATGGCACTCTCATCCAGCTTGCAGTCGCAGGCAGCACAGGTTTTTTCAAGCATGGCTCTCTCTTTTTTTGGCCCGCGTATCGGGCGCGAATAGGAGACCATCTCGCGACCGGGGCCGCTGTCGAAATCTTTAGTGGTTTCTCAAGAGCGCTGGGCGGACTGCTTGAAAGCCGTGGGCGATCGGCCATAGGCCTGCCGAAACGCGGCGGTGAAATGGCTGTGGCTGGAAAAGCCCAGCTCTGCGGCCAAAGCGGACAAATCGTCGCATCCCGCAATCAGGTCCAGTGCCCGCGCCAAGCGCAGCCGCAGGTGATAGCGATAGAGGGGAATGCCTTCGGTCTGCCGGAACACCTGGGTCAGGTATACGGGCGAGCCGCGGATTTCTGCGGCGATCTCCGCGAGCGTCCAGCGCCGGGAAAGATCGCTGGCCAGCAGGACTTTGACGCGGTCCGCCAGCCGGCGGCGCGCATGAGTCGCTCCCGGCTCGTGCGATGTGCGTGGACCTAGGCTACGGCAAACCAAGGTCAGCACCAGGCTTTCGGCCTCCAGCGGCTCAATGATTCCGTTGTCCAGGCCATGCCGAAGCAGGGCGACCAAGGCTTGTGCGCGAGGGTCGATGCGCTGATGCTGGCGACGGAATCCCAATTTGCCGCCGTCATTCAAAAGAGACCGGGGCGCGAGTTCACGCAGGACGGATTCCGACAGCGCAAGCGAGAGGCTGGCATCGCCTCCTGCTATCGGATGACTGATCTGATAGCCCTGGCCGGCGTTGAAGAAAAGTACATGGTTCGCATCGGCCACCGCTTGATCGCGGCCGACGTGCCGCATGTAAACGCCGCGATAGGGGAACACGAGTTGCGTGGTGGAGGCGCATTCTTCCGCGCTGCGATGACGGCACACACCGCTGCAGCGGACGTTGCGCAGCGCTACGCTATCCGTATGCAGCAAATGGTCGACTTCGAACTCGGATAGAGGCATACCAATCCACTATATAGGGGATTCTGCCGGCCGGGCCAATTTACATCTTTCACCACTTGAACGTTCTCTCAACGCTTGAACCCGGCTGCGGCTACGGCGCTCACCGGAGGGGTGGGCAGATTTCGCGTGCGGCGAAGTTCTGGATTAGGATGGACCCATGATTCGTATTCGCGAAATTGATCACCTGGTATTGCGTGTGCTCGATTTGGACGGAATGCTTCGCTTTTACTGTGATGTGCTTGGATGCACGATCGAGCGCAGACAAGATTCGATTGGTCTGGTCCAACTGCGGGCCGGCCGATCCCTGGTTGACCTCGTGCCGGTCGACGGCAAGTTGGGGAGAGCCGGCGGCGCGGCGCCGGGCATTGAAGGGCGAAATCTCGATCATTTTTGCTTTCGGATAGAACCGTTCGATGAAGCCGGCATTCGCAGCGTGCTCGAAGCGCATGGGATAGTTGCCGGCTCAACGGAATCTCGCAACGGCGCGGAAGGAGAGGGTCCGTCCATCTACGTCACCGATCCGGAAGGCAATGTCGTCGAACTCAAAGGGCCACCGGCGGCGGCTTGATCAGAAAGCGCGACAGACCTCGTCCTTCAAGGACGAGGAAGGAAAGCGCGAATAGCGTAGCGGTTCTGCTGCGGGCGTGACACAGAAACTGCACAAACGCATTAGAAATGCAGGCGCCAGCGAGGCCTTATCTCGTTGTGACCAGTCATCGAGCAAATTATAATTTGGGGCCTATGAAGCGCCTCCAAGCCTTCAAGTATGAACTGATGCCGAACGGCGAGCAGCAACGCCACATGCGCCAATATGCAGGCTGCTGCCGCTTCGTATACAACAAAGCCTTGGCGTTGCAGAAAGCCCACTATGAAGCAGGCGGTCAGTTCATTGGCTACGTCGCAATGGCCAAACACTTGACCGCTTGGCGTCATAGCACCGAGTCTCCGTGGCTTAAGGATGCCCCGGTCCATCCGCTGCAACAGAAACTCAAGGACCTCGAACGGGCGTATAAGAATTTTTTCGCCCGACGCGCTGCTTTCCCGCGCTTCAAGAAGAAGAGCCAGTCTGACAACTTCCGGTATCCGGATCCGAAGCAGTTCAAGCTCGATCAGGGCAATAGCCGAATCTTTCTGCCCAAGCTCGGCTGGCTCCGCTACCGCAACAGCCGAGCGGTACTGGGGGATCTGCGCACCGTCACGGTGAGCCAGGCGTGTGGCAAGTGGTTCGTGTCGATCCAGACGCAGCGAGAAGTGACACCCGCTCTCCCGTCCGGAGCTGCGGTGGGTATCGATGTCGGAATAAATCGCTTTGCCACCTTAAGTGATGGCACCTGGTTCGCGCCGCTTCATAGTTTCAAAAGACACGCACAGCGCCTGGCACGGGCCCAACGGGCGATGAGCCGCAAGGTCAAATTCAGCCGCAACTGGAGGAAATCAAAAGCCAAGGTATCCCGCATTCATGCCAGGATCAGCCATGCCCGGCGCGACTACCTGCACAAGACCTCGACCGCCATCAGCCAAAACCACGCGATGGTGTGCATCGAGGACTTGCGGGTTCAAAACATGTCTCGGTCGGCGGCGGGCACGACGGAGGCACCGGGAAAGAATGTTCGGGCCAAGTCGGGCTTGAACCGATCCATTCTCGATCAGGGTTGGTATGAGTTGCGCCGCCAATTAGATTACAAGATGACTTGGCGCGGCGGCCTGCTCATCGCCGTACCGGCGCACAACACCAGCAGAACGTGCCCGCCCTGCGGGCACATCGCCCGGGAGAACCGCCGGACCCAAGCCGAATTCCACTGCGTGGCTTGCGGCTATGAAAACCACGCCGATGTTGTCGGCGCGCTCAACGTATTAGCGCGGGGACACCGCGTGTTAGCCTGTAGAGAGGTGAGCTCTGGACTTGGCCGAAAGGCCAAAACGGAACCCGCCTCGATGAAGCAGGAACCTGCCGAAGAGACTGTGCGGTTCGCCGCATAGCTCCGTAGGAATCCCCAACCTTGCCGCATCAGCGGCAGCCGCCAGGCTGAGGGTGGGGAGGATGTCAAGGCGATCGAAACCCGTCGGGGTAGCGAGGAGCGGGCCGTTTAACCGCAGTTCGAGGCGCCGGTCGTCATCGGGAGCGGCGCTCGTGATGGATTGAGCGATGGGCGGTGTGCGATAACCACCGCCCATCGTCTACGCGGACTTAGCTCTTCTTATCTTTAGACCCAGTATTCTCTTTAGACCCGGCAGCATCGTCGAGCACCAATTGCCCGTCGCGGACCGGGATGCGGTCACCGGGATCATGATTCATTTTGATGGTCTTCTCCTGATCGCCGAGTCGGTACCGTACCGAATAGCCAACCTGTTTCTCGGATTTATCGTGGACAGTCTCGCAGCGTTGCTCCGTCGTCGTGTAGGTGTCTTTATCCTGCACGTGCTTTTCAATGCGATTGCCGCCGTAGCCGCCCGCGGCCGCGCCGGCGACCGTGGCAATGCTTTTTCCGCTGCCACCGCCGATTTGATGGCCGATCACGCCTCCTAGAACGGCGCCGGCAACTGTCCCGATCACTTGATGCGAGTCGCTCGGTTGCTTCTGATGGGTCACGGTCTCATCGTGGCAAGACTGCCGTGGCGTACTGATGGTTTTCGTCAGCGGCGTCACTTCGATGACCTTCGCGTAATCGGGCTGACGGTGCAGGGTGAAGCTCGCGATGGCGCCTCCGCCCGCGGCCACCGCAACGCCGATGATCAAGCCGCCTAGCAACGATTTATTCATTGATTACCCTCCTCATGATGCGCGCGCAATGATTGCGGCACGCCGAATTCCAAAGTTTAGGTGCGGACGTTTCACGGACCGAGTCGATCGCGAAGCATCGTCCGCGATCGGACCAAAGCGAAAGCGTCTCGCTAATGGTCCTCGTGTTTATCGTGGCCGTGTCCATGACCATGGCCTTCGTCGTGGCCGTGGCCGCGTCCTTGATCGTCCTCTCGATCGTGCCTGCGGCGCTCGTAATCCGGCTCGTATTCAGCCGACCGTACGAAGTACACCGGCCGATTACACGCATTATACTCTCTGCAATGCTTGCGCCAATTCTTGGCGTGGCCGGGCGGTACATGTAAATAGACGGGCGGTGGCGGGGCCTCCACCGGCTCGATCAACATCGGTTGCGCATAGACCAGGGGCGGCGGCGAGGCGTTGCCAAGCTGAACTTGGCCGTAGAGGCCGGGTGCCACTTGTCCCGATAGGATGACATTGATACCCAAATCGCCCGCGCGCCCGACGCTGGCGCCGGCGAACGTGAGTGCTGCCATTGACACCATGAACCATTGACGCATATTCAAAATCCTCAGTGTATCGGCGCGCTGAGCGGCGCCGCAAAAGCTCTTATCGTGTCTGCCGACAGCGTCTTGTCGCTGTTCGCGTTCCAAGCCGTCATCTTGCAAGGTAGCGCAGACCGATTCAAGACAATCACCGTCGTCGATCACCGACAGAGCTCGTCCGGACGGAATCAATCCGAGAAATTGTGAACCAGTTCCGCCTTCGAATTCCTGTATTACTCAAATGTCATTTTCGCGGAAGCTGCCCTCTCAGCAGTCGAGCTACTGGCACGCCCGCTCGCGTATTCGGGGCTAAAAGCTGTGTGCGTATGAATGAGTCTTCATTGTGGGTCCGGCGTTGACCTCGCGGTTTCGTGAGACAATCGGGTACCGAGGCAATCTCAAAAGTGAAAGAGCTTCCCCATGATTTCACAGCGTAAATCCGCTTTGGTTTTGCTCCTTGGCTTGGTTGTCGCATCGGCCATCACCGTGCCGGCCACGTCGATCGCTGATACGGACGATCCCCCGACGCGCGTCGCGCGTCTCGGTTATCTGGAAGGTTCGGTCTCATTTCAGCCCGGGGGTACGGACGAATGGGTTGCCGCGCCGCTCAATCGACCGATCACCACCGGCGACAAGATCTGGTCGGACCGGGGCAGCCGCGCGGAGCTGCAGCTGGATGGCTCGGCTCTGCGGCTCTCGAGCAATACAGCGGTGTCGTTCCTCAATTTGGGCGACAACGTCTCCCAGATTCAACTGTCGGTGGGGACCTTGCTGGTTCGGGTCCGCCGGCTCGACGACAATGAGACTTACGAAATCGACACGCCGAATTTGGCGTTTTCCGTCTTGCAGCCGGGCGTGTACCGCATCACTGTCGATGAAGCAGGCACCACCACCGCCATCAACGTGCGCAGCGGCCAGGGCGAAGTCACCGGCGCCGGCGGCGCGTATTCGGTTTATGCCAACGAGTACGACGTCTTTTCCGGCACCGATGAACTCGTTGAAAATTCGCAGCCCTACGGCCCGGAGCCGGATTCGTTCGATGCGTGGAGTCAGGGCCGAGACAGCCGTTGGGACAACTCCGACTCCGCGCGCTATGTGTCGTCCGATGTCGTGGGTTATGAGGATCTCGATGGCCAGGGTGCGTGGGACTCCACGCCTGATTACGGCAACGTGTGGTTCCCCCGCAGTGTGGAGCCCGGCTGGGCTCCCTATCATGACGGCCATTGGTCTTACATCGAGCCTTGGGGATACACCTGGGTCGATGATCAGCGCTGGGGATTTGCCCCGTTTCATTATGGTCGATGGATTTCGGTGCGAGGAGCCTGGGGGTGGGTACCGTGCCCGCCGCGGGCATTCGGCGCGGTCTACGTACGTCCGGTCTACGCGCCGGCGCTCGTCGCCTGGGTTGGCGTCGGCGCAGGGGTCGCCTGGTTTGCCCTTGGACCGCGAGAGGTCTACGTCCCCTCGTATCCGGTGAGCCGGCGCTATGTGAATAACATCAACGTCTCGAACACCACAGTGAACACGACGGTCATCAACAATGTCTACAACACCACCATCATCAACAACAAGACCATCAATGTAACGAACGTCAACTACGTCAATCGCCGCGTACCCGGCGCCGTGGCCGCGACCACGTCCCAGGCGTTCACCACCGCGCAGCCGATTGCGAGAAACGCCGTGCATGTCGATGAGCGCGCGATCGTGAGCGCGCCCGTCCGGGCGGTGACGCCGGCTGTGGTTCCCACGAAGCAATCGCTCCTCGGCGGAAGCCGAATGGCCGCGGCAAGACCGTCGGCGATCGTACAGACCCGGACGGTAGTTGCCCGCGTGGTGCCTCCCGCGCCGCCGCCGGCGTTCGAGCGCCGGCAGGAAGCCATTCAGGCGAACGGCGGAAGACCGTTGAGCGTCGGCGCAGTCCGAAGCATACCGACGGGTCGGCCTCCGGTCACCGCCGCCGTGAAACTGGCGCCGCCGGCCATGCCTGCCGTGGTCCATCCGCCGGAACGACCGGTGCCTGCGCCATCGGCTAGGGTGGAGCCCGCACGGCCGCCGAGCGCGGCCGGCGAGGGTTCCCGGCCTGCGGCCGTTGCGGTCCACCCGCAGGAGCCACCGCAGGCCTCCCGACCTGCGGCCGTTGCGGTTCACCCGCAAGAGCTGCCGCAGGTCTCCCGCCCGCCGTCGCCGGGCACTGCCAATACCGCTCTCGAGCGTCAGCATTTGCAGGAGCAGCAACAGCTGCTTGCCCAGCAAGCGGCGGAACGGCAGCGCGTGCAGCAACAGCAGGAGCGCGACCACGCGCAGCTGGCAAAGCAACAGGCGGACGAGGCGAGGAGACAGCAGCTCGAGCAGCAGCAGCGCCAGCAGCAAGCTCAACAGTTGACGCAACAGCGCGCTCAGGAGCAGCAGCAGGCAAGGCAACAAGCGGACGAGGCAAGGAGGCAGCAGCTCGAGCAACAGCAGCGTCAGCAGCAAGCTCAACAGTTGACCCAACAGCGTGCTCAGGAACAGCAGCAGGCAAGGCAACAAGCGGACGAGGCGAGGAGACAGCAGCTCGAACAGCAGCAGCGCCAGCAGCAAGCTCAGCAGTTGGCGCAACAGCGTGCTCAGGAACAGCAGCAGCAGCAGGCAAGGCAGCAAGCGGACGAGGCGAGGAGACAGCAGCTCGAGCAACAGCAGCGCCAGCAGCAAGCTCAGCAGTTGGCGCAACAGCGTGCTCAGGAGCTGGAACAACAACACCAGCAACAAACTCAGCAATTGGCGCAGCAGCACGCTCAGGCCCTGCAGCAACAGCAGGAGCAGCAGCAAGAACAGAGGCGTCAGCTGGAAGCTCAAGCACAGTCGCGCAATCAGAAACCCGCGCGGCCACCCAACCAGAAGCCCTAGCAAGTTTCCGGGCGCGCTCCGCAAAGCGCCGTCCGGCGCACCGCAGTCATTCTCATCGACTGCGGTGCGCTTCGAAGCGCCATCCGCGGCGGGTCAACGTGATCAGGCATAGCCCGTTACCATAGTGGTACCAGAAGGAATCATCCTTTGAGCGTGCTTTAGGGGCAGCCATGGAACGACGATCCGCCCGCAAGGGCTCCGGGCAAGCAAGACTACGCGCGGCGTCGGCCGCGCTGTCCACGATCTGGTTGCTCGCCTGCGCGGGCCCCGGAGCGCATTCCGACTTGAACCGAACCACGGGTCCGGCGCCCGGCACGGCCGCGGCGGTGCTGCCCGTCCTGCGTCGCGAGGATACCTTGTGGCTTGAACGAGTCACGTTCGGCCTCGACAGCGCGAGTGTCGCCGAGTATCGCCGGCTGGGCCGCGAGCGGTTCCTCGAGCGTCAGCTCGTTGCCGGGGACGGCTCTCTGCCGGCCCCGATTGCCGCGCAGATCGCTGCGCTCGAGGTGACGCACGCCGATCCCGCGCGCTCGCTGGCGGAGGTCAACGAGCGATACAAGACCACCAATCTCATGCCGGATGGAGCGGACAAGGAGCAGGCGCGAAAGACGCTCAACGATCAGGGCAACAAGCTCGCGTATGAAGCCCAGCGGCGCGGTCTGCTGCGCGCGGTGTACTCGCCCAACCAACTCCAGGAACAGATGATTTGGTTTTGGCTCAACCATTTCAGCGTGCACCAGAACAAGGCCAATCTGCGCTGGTTGATCGGCGACTACGAGGAGCGCGCCATCCGTCCCCATGCGCTCGGGCATTTCAAGGATCTGGTGCTGGCGACTCTCGAACATCCGGCGATGCTGCAGTATCTGGACAACAATCAGAACGCTGCCGGCCACGTCAACGAGAATTACGCGCGCGAGCTCATGGAGCTGCACACTCTCGGCGTGAACGGCGGCTACACTCAGCAGGACGTGCAGCAGCTCGCCCACGTGCTCACCGGCGCGGGCATCAACGCCGGCAACCCGCCGAAGCTCAAACCCGAATGGCAGCCGCTGTACGTTCACCGGGGTGCCTTCGAATTCAATCCGGCTCGGCACGATTTCGGGCCCAAGGTATTGCTCGGCCACGCCATCAAGGGCAATGGCTTCGAAGAGATCGAGGAGGCCGTCACGCTGATCGTCAATCAGCCTGCCTGCGCCCGCTTCATATCGCGGCAGCTCGCGAGCTACTTCGTGGCCGACAATCCGCCGCCGCCGCTGGTTGAGCGCATGGCGCAGACCTTCATGCGCACCGACGGCGACATCGCCGCGGTCTTGCGCACGATGTTCACGGCACGGGAACTGAACGCCGCGCTGGGCGGCAAGTTCAAGGACCCCATGCGCTTCGTGGTGTCGGCCGTGCGTTTTGCCTACGATGGCCGACCGATCAGCAACACTCGTCCGCTGCTCAACTGGCTCAACGGCCTGGGCGAAGCGCCGTTCGGTCACCAGACCCCGGACGGATATCCCTTGACGGAACTGAACTGGGCGAGCTCAGGCCAAATGAGCCGGCGCTTCGAGATCGCGCGACTCATCGGTTCGGGCAGCTCCGGTCTATTCGACGCGGAAGACGGCGGCGCCGCGACCATGAGCGGCTTCCCGCAGCTCTCGAACCGTCTGTACTTCGAGGCGGTCGAGCCATTCCTGGCGGCGCACACGCGGGATGCGTTGAATCGCGCCAATTCGCAGCAGGAGTGGAATACCTTCCTGCTGTCGTCGCCGGATTTCAGCTATGAGTAGCATTTGGCAGCAATTGTCCGAAGCGCATCGATGAGGAGGGTTATGAATCGTCGTCATGTGCTGAAAGCCGGAGGCGCCGCCTTGTTGAGCGCCGGCGTCGCCGGCCGGCTATTCGCCGCACCGGTTTCCGGGCCACGCTTTCTGTTGGTGTTCCTGCGCGGCGGCTACGACTCGACTAATTTGCTGATCCCCTACTCGAGCAGCTACTACTACGAGGCGCGGCCCAATATCGCGATCGCCCGGCCCGATGCGGCATCGCGCACCGGCGCCTTGGCCTTGACCGCCGACTGGGCGCTCGCTCCGGCCGTGCGCGACACCGTCGGCGCGATGTACCTGCAGCGGCAAGTTGCGTTCATCCCATTCGCGGGGACGGATGATCTGTCCCGCAGCCACTTCGAGACCCAGGACAGCATCGAGCTTGGGCAGCCCACGAACAGTGCGCGCAACTATCGCTCGGGCTTTCTTGGCCGACTCTCCGATACTCTTCTCGGCTCAGGCAACGGTACCGCGCCCATTGCATTCACGGATGCGTTGCCGCTCGCGTTCGAAGGGGCGAATACCGTCCCCAATCTCTCATTGAAGAGCGTCCGCAAACCTCCCTTCGATGAACGCCAGGCCCGAATTCTCAGCGACATGTACGCCGGTCACCATTTGGAAACGGCCGTCAAGGACGGATTGGAGCTGCGTCAGCAGGTCGCACAGGAGATGGCGGACGAAATGCGCACGGCGAATCGCGACGCAATCAATACCAAGGGCTTCGAGCTCGAAGCCGAGCGCATGGGCCGCCTCATGCGCGACAAGTATCGCATTGGGTTCATCGACGTGGGCGGTTGGGACACTCATGTGGGGGAGGGCGCCGCCCAGGGCACTCTGCCCTCGAATCTCGCCAGCCTCGGCCGAGGACTGCAGGGGTTCTCGCAATCGCTGGGCGCCGAATGGAACAACACCGTCGTCGTCGTGCTGTCGGAATTCGGCCGTACGTTCCGTGAAAACGGCAATCGCGGAACCGATCATGGCCACGGCTCGGTGTACTGGGTGCTGGGCGGTGCGATCGACGGCGGGAAAATCGTCGGTGAGCAGAGCCGGGTGGCTCGCGACACCTTGTTTCAGGATCGGGATTACCCGGTGCTCAACGACTACCGGGCGGTTCTCGGCGGCCTGTTTCGCACACTGTGGGGCCTGTCGCCCGAGCAAAGCACCCGCGTTTTCCCGCAGGCGGCGCCCACGGATCTGAAGCTCGTCTGAGCCATCACAGCGGATGCGCGCGGATCACCGCAGCTGACTGTCCTTGCTCCCGCGCCGGTTATATCCGGCGAACTTGGCATTGTCGCGATCGACAACGTCCTGACAGGAAACGCACAGCCGAACACCGCTGAATGCGGCCCTTCGTGCCTCCGGAATCTCGTTTCCACATTCGGCGCAATGAGTCAAAGAAGGCCCCTGAGGCAAACGACTTTGCACTCGGCTGACGCCATCTTTGACGGTGGCGTCGATTTGATCTTGCACTGCGCCGTCGCCCGCCCAACCTGTCGCCACGATCCGCTCCTCTCACGAGAACTAGTCACCTGACCTAGACATCACTTATATCGATTCGAATCGTCTCTTTGCAAGCAGGCGTCATCGCAGGATTTGCTTCTGATTGGCAGATCCCATACATCATAAATAACTTGATATAAATACTGTAATATATTAATTAATAACATATTATTATGCGGTGGTCGACGATAAACCTCGCCAGCACCTGCGTGGCGCCAGTGATGCCATCCCTGGCTGCCGGGAAACACTACGATCCTTTGCACCCTCCAGGGCCACCCGGTTCGTATTCCTATTTAAAGCTTGAATTGCATACCCCAAAGCTCGCCCGGAGATAAGTACATGAAAAATCGCGTCGTCGAACTCGCACTGGCCTGCCTTCTACTGCCCACGTGGGGCGCCGCTCAAGAGGCGAAGCTCAAGCTGCCGGATTTCAGTTCTCTCGCAGGCAAAGCCACGGAGTCGGTGAATGTCAGCCTCAACCCCTGGCTTCTGCGCATCGCGGCAGCGTCCATGGACGACAAGGATGCGGACAGCGCGGCGACCAAGAAGCTCCTCTCTGGAATCAAGTCGGTCGAAATTCGGAACTATCACTTCGCCGCCGACAATGCCTACTCCGCCGCGGACATCGATGCCGTCAGACGACAGCTGGCGGCGCCCGGTTGGAGTCAGCTGATGCAGGTCCACAATCGCAAGGATGGCGAGAATGTGGATATGTACATCTTGGTCGAGGATGACCGTACCCAGGGGTTTGCATTGATCGCCAGCGAACCACGGGAGCTTACGATCATCAATATCGTCGGCTCGATCCGCGTCGAGGATCTTCCCAGGCTCGGGGATCACTTGCAGCTGCTCAAACTTGCCGTGGGCCAACCCTATTTAATGATGTGACTCGGTCGGGGCATTGCGTATCCTGTGCGCTTTGCTAAGGATATGCTCACGTTGACTGAGGCGGCACCGGGTTTTTCGGACGAGCAGCTGGCCAAGGCACGCTCCGGCGACGCCGCTGCACTGGCATCGCTGATCCGGGCGCATCAGCGTTCCGTTTACACGCTGGCGCTGCGCATGCTGGATACCCGGGAGCTCGCGGAGGATTTGACGCAGGAGGTGTTCATGCAATTGAACCGCAACCTGAAGTCCATGGCGTCGAACACGCACCTGTCGTTTTGGCTGCGCAAAGTGACGACCTACCGGGCGATCGATCAACTGCGCCGGCGATCTCGCATCGAAATGATGCCTTTGGATGACGAAGCTCCGCTCCACAGCACCGCCGACGGCGGCGATCCACTGCTGCAGCGACACCTGCAGCGGCTGCTGTTGGAATTAAGTCCGCCGGCGCGCGCGGTGTTGTTGCTGAGGTATCAAGAGGACCTGGACCCGATCGATATCGCACGAACGCTGGATATGCCCATCAATACGGTAAAGAGCCATTTGAAGCGGTCCCTGGAAATATTGCGGCAGAGAACTCCGAACCCTGACCGGAGTCGCTGCGAGGATCAATCGACATGAGCGACGACTTGGAATCCCGGCTGCGGGCCGCCTTACGGCCGGTGGCACCCAGCGAAGAGTTTACCCAGAAGCTCATTGCGCGCGTCACTGCGGATCAAGGCTCGGAGGTCAATCCGCGTGGCGCGGGTCGGCGCAGCCCTAAGGCGTCGGCGTGGTGGCTATCGGCAAGCCTGGCGGCGTCACTGCTCGTCGCTACGGGCGTTCAGCATCACCTAAAGGAGCGGCGCGACACGGAGAGGGGGCTCGAAGCACGGCGGCAGGTCATCGAGGCGCTGCGCGTGACCAGTCAGAAGCTGAATCTGGCGTACGAAGTGATCAAGAGTGAATCGTCTTCGCCGGCCGATGATGAGCCGGGCGTTTAGATAGCGATCGAGGTTGCCTTCATGAGAAATTGCAGTTTGCGCATATTCTTCGCGCTGTTGGCGCCGGCTTTTGTATGGGCCGCGCCCAGTCCTCGATTGGTGCTGCCGGAATTTTCCGCATTGGCGCAAAAGGCCACCGAGTCCGTCACCATTACGCTGGACGCTGCGCTGTTGGCGATGGCCGGCCGCTTCATGAACGGTAACGATCCGCAAGATGCGGCGACCCGGGAAATCCTCAAGGGGTTGCAGGGAATCTACATCAGGAGCTATACCTTCGACAAAGATGCGGCCTATCAGCAAGCCGATATCGACGCGGTGAGAAGTCAGCTGTCCGCGCCGGGTTGGAATCGCTTGGTGCAAACTCGAAGCCGCAAGTCGCAGGCCAATGTGGATATCTACATCATGGTCGCGAACAATCAGGCGACGGGCCTCGCTTTGATCGCCAGCGAACCGCGGCAATTTACCATCGTGAATATCGTCGGGGCGATCGATCTCGACAAGCTGCACAAACTGGAGGGTCAGTTTGGCGTGCCGAAGCTCGACATCGACGTGAAGGCGCCGGCGCCCAATATCAAGAAATAACCCGCGACGTTAGGCCGGCGATGCCTACGGCGTGACGTGCCGCTGCAGGCCTTTGAACAGTGCATCGAAGGTGATCCGGCAGCGTGGACTGTCGCGCAGGTCTTGGTGCATGGTGACCCAGGTTTCCAACGGCAGCGAGAGCCGCAACCCTTCTCTCCATGAATTGAGTTATGTACTTATTTATCAGTGATGTACCTTATCTATTTAGAAGGTGTCGAGGTTGAGCCGATGTTATAACGTATGTTAAACTGACTATGACCTAAACCGAGGGCAATACCAGTGACCATTACGCTCAAGATTCGAAAGCTTGGTAACTCCTTGGGCTTAATCGTTCCCAAGGAAGTCTCGGATCAATTGCATCTCAAAGAAGGTGATTCGATGCACGCCACGATTGAGCATGGCGGCGAGATGCGGCTTACACCGTACGATCCAAATTTTGAGAAAGCGCTCGAAGCGTTTGATCGCACGCGCCACAAGTATCGCAACGCTTTGCGGGAGCTGGCGAAGTAACGCGTGTCTCCGGTTTGGGTGCCGGCTTCCGCCGTGCGCGCGATCCACGCTCAGTTGCTCCGTGAATACGGCGGACTATCGGGCCCCTCACGCGAACCCGCTCTCGAATCGACGCTCGCACGACCTCAGCAACTGCTTACTTACTCAGATCAGGCGTCGTCGATTTTCCAACTGGCAGCGGCGTATGGATTCGGACTTGCGAGAAATCATTGCTTTCCGGACGGCAACAAGAGAATCGCCTTGGCAATCATCGATGTATTCATGCAACTTAACGGTTTCGAGTTGATTGCGCGTGAAGAGGACGCCGTGCTGACGATTCGATCGCTTGCCGCAGGCGAACTGAGCGAAACTGAGCTTGCGAGCTGGATAGAGAACAACTGCGCGCCCATCTAGTCAATCGATATGCGAGGAGGAAATCGCTATGAGCAAAAGCGAAACGCGCCACACCGGCGGGTGTCTCTGTGGCTCGCTGCGTTATGAAGCGGAGGGCGAGCCGCTATCCATGGGTCACTGCTACTGCGCGGACTGCCGCAAGGCGTCGGGCTCGGGCTTCATTCCCTACATGGGGTTTGCGAGCAGCGCCGTTCGCTTCCACGGTGAGACACTATCGTTCACGTCCAAGGCGGCGAATGGCGGGGATGCCGTACGCAATTCCTGTCCCATCTGCGGCAGCCTGGTGTTCGGGGGAAGAGTCGGCAACGACGATTCATTCACGATCTATGCGGGTACCTTGGATGATCCTTCGTCCTTCCGTCCTCGGACCGCGATCTTCACCCGCAACCGGCCCGCCTGGGCTGTCATCCCGCCGGACCTCAAGGTCTTCGAGACGACGCCGTCCTAATTCCTGACTGTGGTGAGTTCAGCGCCGAGTTGCGCCTCCTCACGGCTTAGCCGGCGCCCAAGAGGTCACCCAGTTCGTGGGCGCAGAAGTCGTTGGCGGCACGCTCCACCTCTTTCAACCTCGCACCGCCGTTGGCCTCGAACTCATCGACCTTCAGTTTATATGTGCTGCCGTGCAGGCCGCTCTGGTTGCATCGGTGTTCCCAGACGACCTTGGATTGCGCCACATCGATCAGGCGAAGGCTTGCGGACAACCCATAGTAGTAGGTCTTCCAGTTGAACGGCATGTAGGCCGCCACGAGGCGGTCTACCGAGAGTTCCAGGACGTAAGAGTCTTGGGTTTCACCGTGATACGCGCCCGGATCACGGCTCCAAAGCCGCTCGTGCGGGTGATCCTCGACGTGGAGCTTCGATGCGAAGCTTCCCGACTTGAGTCGCGCGACCAGCTGGCTCGCGATTTCGCTGGAAGCGTTCGGGATCTCAAAGGCCCTCTCCATTTCGCCGCCCTCGGGTAGCTGCGACGATTTGGTACCCGCGGTGACGAGATTCGCGCCGCCCGTCATGGCCGGCGTCGTCACGGACATCCCGGGTGCCCTGTAGTACACGAAGCCCACGGACGGCGCCGCCTCGAGGAGTGGACGGATGTCGGGCTGGCCACCGGCGATCGCGCCGGCGCAATACAGGCCGAGCGCCGAGGTGGCGAGCAGACGCAGCGCCGGCACCGACTGCAAACGATATGAGAAATGGAATTCCATGGGAAGGCATGCTCCTGTTTCAGGTGGTCTTGGGATCGATTTATTCATCGGGCACTCAGCTCGGGAATGGCCGTGGCGTCGGTTCCGCGGTCCACATAGTCCGGCTGGAAGTCTTCGCAAGTGAACTGGTAGTAGTGGCCCGCTTCGAGCTTGGCCTTGAGTAGCTTATTCCCACCGGCACTCCGCCGAGTGAAAAGCACTTTGTAGAACATCGAACAATTCAGCTTGATCCACACCTCGCCAGGTCGCACTCGCCAGAATTTGCGCTGCGCCCAATGCAGTTCGACGAAATACTCGTCATCGTTCACTCGCAAAATATCAACCGCCACCGGTGGGCCAACGCGCGTCGTCGACGATGTGCCGAAGATCACAGCCGACTCTACATCCGCCTGCGGTACGGCGTCCTTGGCGAATACGGTAGGGAGTGCCAGGCAGCCAAGCAAGACTGCGGCAAGTCGTCCGTGTTGCCCGCGACGAGGGGTCGTAAGCGTCTCCATAATAGCCAACATAACGTGCGCCCTGAGGTAATTGCTGCGACACATTTCACAATTGTGTCCCGCGGGCGCCGCCGCACGACGTCAACTAGAGGCAATGCCTGAACAATCCGTCTCGAATCGCGCCCAGCATCAGCATTTACACCAGCCGCGCGCAACCGTAGGATCAGCCCAGCGCGAACATTCCAGGATTTCTGGAATTGCCTTCACGCCCCAAGGGAGATCTGATGCCCGTACCCACGAAGAATGTTTCGGTCGCCTCGTGCGCGTGCGGAGGCGTGGAGCTCGAGGCGAGCGGCGCTCCTATTGCAAGCGTTGTCTGCTACTGCGACGATTGTCAGGAAGGCTCCGGCCAAATTGAAGCATTACCGAATGCTCGACCCGTTCGAGATTCCGATGGCGGGACCGCCTACATCGTGTACCGAAAGGATCGCGTCAAATGCTCCAAGGGAGCCCGGCTCTTGAAGGGCTATAAGATCAGCGAGAAATCGGTCACAAATCGAGTTGTCGCCACCTGTTGCAATTCAGCCATGTTTCTCAGTTTCGATGACGCCAAGCACTGGGTTGATGTATACAGCGCGCGCTTTAAAGGAGACATCCCGCCCGTGCAGATGCGTGTTTGCGCGAAGTTCAGACCCGACACCGGCCAAGTTCCCAGCGACGCGCCCGTGTATTCGGGTTACTCGCTCAAGTTTCTGGCGAAGCTCGTTGCTGCCAAGATTGCGATGCGGCTTCATCTATAGCTCTCCGCCCCTGCCTAAATGCCAGACAACATCGAACTGCCTTTGTAATATACGGCGGTCAATAGGCGAGGAGTGGTTTCCTTCCAGGGT
>Ga0137409_10000267_pt1 | contig 55565 bp, 41 predicted proteins | sample CZODoug1_16funga_FD_122059 | JGI IMG/M metagenome (GOLD analysis project Ga0137409, IMG submission 122059) | Vadose zone soil fungal communities from Angelo Coast Range Reserve, California, USA - CZODoug1_16fungal (Hybrid Assembly) | ecosystem: Environmental > Terrestrial > Soil > Vadose zone... | reverse complement strand
GGTCACCAGGCGACCGCCAGCGGGTCACGGATCGTGGACGACAAGACGCCGGTCGTCGCGCTGAAGGTCTTCCGCGACGGCGACGCAGAGCCCGCGAGCGACGCCGGATTCCCGCCCGCCACACCGAACACCGGTCACGACGGCCACACCTTCCTCTACTCCGACCTGGTGCACGTCAAGGGGACCGTCGCCGACCAGGGCGGCATCGGGAGCGTGTCCTGGCGGATCGACGGAGTGGCGATCGGCGGCGGCGTGAGCACCGGAACGTCCCACCCGATCTGCGACGGCGGGACGAGTTGCTCCTTCGACGTGCAGGTTCCGCTGAACGCTCCCGGCAACGGCGAGCTCCACACCACCTCGGCCGACAACATGTCGCGAACGAACCTGACGGCGACCAACGGCGCCACGAACATCCCGGTCGCCGACCTCCAGATCGTCGTCACGGCAATGGACCGGACGCAGACCGGGGCGCACCAAGCCCTGGCGAAGCAGACGACCCGGCCGGTCACCGCCGCGACGACGCGGTTCCTATGGCTGGCGAACCTGCCCGTCAAAAGGATCGTGCACGGCCTCGCCCTCCACCCGAACGGCGATCTGATCGCGACCACCGAGAGTCCCGGTCCCGGCTTCTCCGACGAGGTGTTCGCGCTGCCCACGCAGGCGAGGCCGCTCCCCGACGGCGGATTCCCGATGCACTGGACCTTCGGACAGGACGCCGGCTTCGGCGCCGGCGGGTTCGGCGACATCTTCGACATGCCCGCGGTAGGCGCAGGTGACTCCGCGACGGCGCTGGTCTACGTGGCGACCACGGACGGCGGCGTCTTCGCCCTGCGGCCAGACGGCGGGGAGGCGTGGCGCGCAGCCGGCTTGCAGGAGCTCTGGACCGCGCCGGCCATTGTCAGCGTGCCGGCCGGCGAGACGGTCGTGATCCCTTCAGTGGCGCCCGGCGCCGCGGGCGCCAGCGTGTTCAGCGTCAGGGCTGGCACGGGCGGCGGCGCGGTCGTCCTCGACACGGGCGTCGTCGGCGACGACTTCAACTCTGCGCCACTCATTCTGGATGGTGGCGCCTACTTCGGGACGCTGAGCAGCCTCTACCGCCTGGACGTGCTCGACGGCGGACTGAGTGCGCCTATCGATGCAGGTGGCGAGATCTGGAGCCCCGTGACCGACGGAGGCGTCGTGTACACCGCGAGCGTCGGAACGGCCAGCCCCAATCTGACGACCTTCAATCCGTCGCTGGGAGCGCCGCACGCGGTGCCGGTCGTTGGCGGCGTGAACCAGGACCTGATCGTCGACATGACCGGGCGCGTGATTGCCTCCACGCGGACCTCCCGGCTCGTCAGCATCGACACCGCCGACGGTGGGCTCGTCAACGTCGGCCTCGACCTGGAGAGCACGACGGGCGACGGCAAGGCCCCTTTGCAGGGTTCAGACGGCACGATCTACCTGCCGCGCAGCACGGGTTTCCTGCTCGCCTTCCGGGACGGCCAGACTTCCTGGACGTTCGACCCGAACGGCACGATTTTCCGTGCCGCCGCGATGGATTGCGACGGGCGCCTCTACGTCGCGAGCAACGAGACGGTGTACGCACTGGTCACCGACGACCGCGGCCTGGCGGATGCGCCTTGGCCGACCTACCGGCGCGACTCGCGCGCGACGGGCAACTTCGGGGCGCCGAAGTACGGCGTCCGCGTGCCCGGACCGGACGGAGGCGTCTGCAACAATTAGTGCACGGCGAAGAGCGCGATGAGTTGGCCCATGAGCGAGCGGCCGTTACAAATCGCCTGCCGGAAGCGGAGCCGGTGGAGGAAGGCCGCACCGCTTGCCCGGCCGGCTGCATTCTATAGAATGTAGACGATGCACCCCTGGCTGTCCCGCCTGCGCCACGACCTGGTGAAGCGCGCCGTCTGGCCCGCCCGCGACCTGCGCGACGCCTCGCGCGAGCCAGGGCCGGCTGACTTGTTGCAGCTCCGGTCTGGGCTGCTCGACTTGCGGGACGAGGACGGAGGGGCGCTCTCCGCCACCGAGCTGTGGGAGCGCCTCCGCGCCGAGGCGCCCGCCCTCCCGAAGGCGGCGCTCGATGCCTTCGGCGGCGCGCTGCGGGACGCGGAAAGCGCGGTGTCCAGCCTCCCCGGCCGCGCGGGGAGCTGGCGCGCGGCCCTCGACGCGGTGCTCCGCATCGAGCCGGCCTTCGCCAATCTGGCACGAACCCTGGAAGAGGAGTGACGACGTGGCACGGCTTCTCGTCATCGACGACCGCGATCAGACGGTGGAGATGGTCCACCGCCACCTGCCGCAATTCGAGACCGTGACGCGGTGCGGGCGCAGCATTCCCTGCCAGGTGTGCGAGGAGCGCGATCGGGGCTGCACGCTCAAGTGCGCCCACGATTACGGCGAGGCCGCCGAGGCGCTCTCGCGGCAGGCGGAGCTGCCGGATCTCGTCGTGCTCGACCTGCACTTCGCGCTGCCGGAGGAACGCCTCCTGCCCGAGGACAAGTCGCAGCACCAGGGCCGGCGTGGCCTGGAGGAGCTGCGGCGCAAGCAGGGGCTCCACATCCTGGAGCGGCTGCGGCGCGACTACCCCACCCTGCCGGTGGTGCTCCTCACCACCACCGACGCCGACTTCGAGAAGCCGCAGGGACAGCTCGTCTACTTCTGCGAGAACGAGGTGGTGGACAGCCGAACGCTGGCGGCGGAGATCACGCGCGCGCTGGATCTGCAGCACGCCTCGCAGGAGGGGCCGGTGTTCTGGGGCCGCGGGGCGGCAATGGCCGGGCTGCGCCGGCAGATCGCGGTGCTCTCGCGCTCGCCGCTGCCGGTCTTGATCGAAGGCGAGACCGGCACGGGCAAGAGCTACCTCGCCGAGCACGTGGTGCACCCCCGCTCCGGCGCCAAGGGTCCGCTGGTGGTCACTGACCTCAGTACCATCCCGTCGACCCTGCTTCCGTCGCACCTCTTCGGCGCGCGCCGCGGCTCGTACACCGGCGCCGTCGAGGACCAGGCCGGCGTCTTCGAGCAGGCGCACGGGGGGACGCTGTTCCTGGACGAGATCGGCAACCTCGACCTGGAGCTGCAGCGACAACTGCTGCTAGTCCTCGAGCGGGGCACGGTCACGCGCCTGGGCGACGTGCGCCAGCGGCCGGCGGCGCCGCGCCTGGTCGCGGCCACGAACCTCGACCTGCTGCAGTTGGTGCGCGAAGGCCGGTTCCGCCACGACCTGTACATGCGGCTCAACCCGGCGACGCGGCTGCGGGTGCCGCCGCTGCGCGAGCGCCGCGAGGACCTCCCCGACCTGGTGCGCTTCGCGCTGCTCGACGCTCTGCGCTCGGAGGCGCTGCGCCCGCTGGCGCGCGCCTATCTGGCCCGCTTTCCCACGCCGGACGACTTCCGGGAGGAAGCCAGCGCGGTAGTGGTCGGCAAGCCGCAGGCCTCGCGGGCGCGCCGCGACGCGTTCACGGTCTTCCTCTCCTCCGCCGCGCTGCAGCGCCTCGGCGCGCACGACTGGCCGGGCAACCACCGCGAGCTGAAGCTCTTCGTCTCCAACGCCCTGGTGTTCGCCCTGGCGCAGCACCTGGACGCAGCCGCCGGCGCGCGCGACCGGGCGCCCGCGGTGCTCGCGGTCCCCGACCAGCTCGTCGACCAGCTCCTCGGGTCCGAGGGTCCGCCGCGGTCCCGGAGCGATCGCCGCCCGGTCTCGGCGGTGACCGAGCTGGGCCGGCGCATCGAGGTGACGGTCAAGTCCGGGCACAGCTTCTCGGAGATCTCGGCCGACGTGGAGCGGCAGTACCTCATCGCCTTGTTCCAGGCGCTCGACGGGGACCTGGACCGCATGGCGCGCGAGCTGTTCGGTCCGACGGCGAGCCGCCGCAAGGTGCACCTGCGCATGAACCAGCTCGGCCTGCGGCTCCGGGAGCTGCGGGGGGCCCAGGCATGATCGCGCTCCTCTGCCTCCTGCTCGCCGCGCCGGGCCCCCATGCGGCGGGCCTGAAGCTCCTCCGCGCAGGGCGCCCTGCCGAGGCCGTGCCCCTGTTCGAGCAGGCGCAGCGCCGCGACCCGGGGAACGCCGCGGTCGCGGCCGACCTGGGGACCGCGCTGCTGCGCCTCGGCCGCCGAGCCGAGGCCGAGCGGCAGCTCCGCGCGGCGGTCGCGAAGGACCCGCGCCGCTGGCCCGCCTTCGCGACCCTCGCCTCGCTCCTCTCCGAGGACCCGCGCCGGTGGGACCTCGCGGACGAGACCATCGCGCTGCTCGACCGCGGGCTGGGGCTGGCCAAAGGCGAAGCGGCATCCATCGGGCTGCACCTCGCGCGCGCGGACTTCCTGCGATCGGTCGGGCGGACGGCCGAAGCCCGCGCCGAGCTGGAGTTGCTGCTCCGCGGCGAGGCGGCGCCCGCGCAGCAGCGGCGCATCGTGGACCTGCTCGACCGGGTCGCGGCGGACGAGCGCCTGCGGGCCGGCGAGGACTGGCCCGAGCCGGAGCCGGCGGCCGCCGAGCGCGCCGAGCTCGCGCGCGCCGAAGAGGGTCTGCGGCGCGGCGACTCGCGCGCCGCGCTCGGGGCCGCCGAGTCGCTCTGCGCCGCGCACGGCGGCTGGCGCGCCCCGCGCTGGCTGCGCGCACGGGCGCTGGAAGAGCTGGGACGCGTCGACGAAGCGGCCCGCGAGCTGGCGGTGCTGGTGCAGCTCGCTCCTTCGCAGGCACGGGCCTGGCGAAAGCTGGGCGAGCTGCTCGCCGCCCACGGCGGCTTGCTCGAGGCGGAGCGCGCCGACCAGGCGCTGCGGCAGGCGCTGGCGCTCGAGCCATCCTGGACGGACCTGTGGCTCGTCCGCGCCCGGCTCGCGCTCCGCCGCGGGCGGCCGTCGGAAGCCGTGCGCGCGCTGACGCGGCTGCTCCGCGAAGGTTCCAGCGACGAGGCCGAGGTGAAGCGGCTGCTCGAGCTGGCGCGGGCGCAAGCGGATCTCGCCCCGGCGCCGGCCGGCGCTCCCTCGCGCGCGCCGGAGCCGTCCCCCGAGGCGCGGGATCTGTTCCGGCAGGCGCAGGAAGCCCTGGCGGCCGCCCAGCCCGGCGAATCGGCCCAGGTGCTGCTGGCCCGCGCTCTCGAGGCCTCGCCCGGTTTCGTCGACGCGGCGGCGGCTTGGGTCGCGCTCGGCGGCGAGCTGCCGGCGGGCACGCGCGACGCGCTCTGGGGAGACGCCCCGGCGCTGCTCGACCTGTCCGCGCAGGTGCAACGGGCGCGGCCCGGGGACGGGCGGACGCTCGCGGCCCCGTGGGTCGACCGCGCCGTCGAGCTGGGCGCGCCCGAGGCGCGGTTCCAGCGCGCGCTGCTGCGGCTCGGGACCGGCGACCGGTCCGGCGCGCTCGGCGACCTCACCGAGTACGCCGCCTCGGCGCCCCCGCCCGCTCACCTCGACGAAGCTCGCGGCCTGCGGGCGCAGCTCGTGCCGGCGGCGCACCTGGATCCGGCCGAGACCCAGGCGCGCGCGCGGCTTGCCGAGGACCGGCCCGAAGCGGCGCTGGTCGCGCTGGGAGCCCGCTGCGAGGCGGGCAGGCCTGCCGGCCTTCTGCTCGCGATCGGCCAGGTGCGCGAGTACTCGGGCGACCTCTCCGATGCGCTCGCGTGCTACCGCGCCGCGCTCGGCGCCGATCCCGGATCCGCCGAGGTCGCGCAGAGATTCGCCCGCGCGGCGGCGCGCGCGCCGGTGGCCGACGTCGAGCCTCACGCGGAGGAGCTGCGCGCCGCGGCGATCTCCGGCACCGCGGCGGCGGAGTGGGCGCTTGCCCGGGTCGATCTCGCGCAGGGCCGCACGGACGAGGCGCTCGCGCGCGTGGACGCGTTCCTGCGCGCCGCCCCTCCCGACGAGCCCGGACTGGACGCCGCGCGCGCCACACGCGACAGGCTGCTGCGGGCGAGCGATGACGCCGCGCGCACGCGCTGGCACAGGCGCGCCGCCCTGGCCGGGGCCGCCGCGCTCATCCTCTTCGCCGCGGCGATCGCCTTGGTTCGCGGGAGCACGGTGTCGCGGGCGCTTGCGCGCCGGCCGCGCCTCTACCCGGCCGTGGCCCGCACCGTGGCCGGGCTGCGGCACGACGTGCTCAAGCACCGCGCCAGCGTGCTCTCGGCGGCGCTCGAGCCCGGCGCGCGGGAGGAGGTGGCGCGCGCGCTCCTCCAGCCGGAGCCGGTGTCGCGCACGGTGGCGCAGGCCTACCAGCGCCTGCGCCAGGAAGCGCGCGCGCAGGGCGTCTCGCTGCGGCCGCTCGCGCGCGAGCCGGTCTTCGGCCGCCTGGTCCGCGATCTGGCCGCCGCGGAGTCGGTGCTCCGCAAGCCGTCCGCGGACCCCGCGCCGCTCGCCGCCATCGACGGACGGCTTCGGGAGGTGCATGGTCCCGCCCTCGCGGAGCTGCTGCGGAGCGGGCCGCGCACGCGCCTCTCCGCGCGCGAGCTGGAGGGGTGGATCCGCGGAATCGAGGCCGAAGTCCGTCGCGGAGGCGCGGGGTGGAGCTCTCCGTCCATCCTGGTGCAGGGGATGGAGGTGGAGTTCCCCGTGGATCGCGAGGCCCTGGCAACCATCTTCGCCAACCTGCTGCGCAATGCCCAGGCCGCGGCCACGCCCGACGGGCGGGTGTTGGTCCGGCTAGGCGAGGAGCGCGACCCGGCGGGGCGGCGCATGCAGGTGCTGCTGGTCGGCGATTCGGCCGACGGCGATCTGTCGCTGGAGGCGATCGAGTCGCGCGAGAGCGGCCGGGGCCTCGCCATCGTGCGCGACCTGACGCGCGAATGGCACGGCCACGTGGTGGTCCGCGCCGAGGCAGCGCCGCTGCGCAAGGCGATCGGGGCCTGCTTCCCGGCCGGCGGAGGTGGGGCCCCCGCATGAAGCCGCGCTGGATCGTGTGCGAAGACGGCGACGAGTACCTGTCCCGGTTCCAGCGGTTCCTCGGGGACGAGTTCGAGTTCGTCGCGGCAGGCGATCTGGACGACGTCCTGCGCGCGCTCCCCGGCGCGGCGGGGCTCCTGCTCGACCTCGATTTCCACCGGGCCGATCCGACTCGCCTGGTGGACGAGTCGGGGATTGCGCGCGCACAGCTCGCAGCGGGCGAGCGCCGCCGGCTCGCCGAGGTGCAGGGCGTGCTCATCCTGCGCGCGCTGCGCGGCCGCGGCGTGGGCTTGCCGGCACTGCTTTGCGCGGACCTGGACGATCCGGCGCAGGTGCAACGGCTCGAGGCGGAGCTGGGGCCACTGGCGGTGGTGCCCGGGAACGAGGGCGTCCCCCGCATCGGGGACCGGCTGCGACAGATCCCGGCGCTATCAAAAGCACCGCGCCGCCCTATCGGCGGCGGCTGATTTGTGGGCGCGAACGGCGGCGCATGGTACGCGGCCGGCGTGCGCGCCGTCGAGACCGAGTTGCTCGCGCGTCCATTTCAAGGCGGTGCTGGTGGACGGCGCCTGGGTCTACCTCGGCAGCGCGAACCTCACCGGCGCGGGGCTGGGGGCCAAGGGCGATGAGCGGCGCAACTTCGAGCTGGGGTTTTGCACGGAGGACTTCGAGGTCATCGACCGCGTCACCGCGCTCTTCCAGGCGGTGTGGACGGGCGCGGAATGCGGCGCGTGCAAGCTCCGCGACGTCTGCCCGGATCCCCTCGGACCCGCGCGCCCACTGCGGCGACCGGTGCGCCTGGGGAAGCCCCGCCGCTTTCGGGCCTAGGGGAGGCCTAGGCCGGCCTAGGCCGATCTGAAGAACTCCTTCAGGACGGCCGTGACCGCCTCGGGCTGTTCCAGGGAGGAGGTGTGCCCCGCCCGAGGCAGCAGCACGAAGCGCGCACCGGGGATGCGCTCCGCCGTGCGTCGCGAACGCTCCGGACGGACCGCGACGTCCTCCTCGCCGGAGACGACCAGCGTGGGCGTGCGGATCGCGCCCAGCTCGTCCATCAGCCCCGCGCGGTCGAGCACGCCCCGCAGGGCGAGCACGCTGCCGCGCACGTCGTTCGCCAGGAGCTCCCCTTTCAGCGACTCGCGCAAGCGCGCCTTGGCCGGATCTCGCAGGAACGAGTGCCCGAACATGATCTTCATGATGGGCTTTAGCAGCGGCCGCGTTCCGAACGCGCGCGTGATGAGGCCCATCAGGGCGTACTTGGGCCTGTTCAGCGCCGGCTCGGAATCGGCGGCGGTCTCCAGCAACGAGAGCGAGCGCAACAGCTCCGGCCGGCGGAGCGCGAGGCGCATCCCGATGAAGCCGCCCATCGAGAGCCCGACGAAGTGGCACGGCGAAGCGCCCAGCTTCTCGATTAGCCGGGCGGCATCGCGCGCGAGGGTATCCATGTCGTAACCCGAGTCGGCGATCGGGCTGCGCCCCTGCCCGCGGAAGTCGAACGAGATGCAGCGGTGGGCGCCGCGGAGGGCCTCGACCTGGAAGCGGTACATCGCCCCGCTCCAGAGGAAGCCGTGGGCGAAGACCACCGCCGTTCCACCTCCGCCCGTATCCTCGTAGTGCAGCTCGGCGCCTTCGACCTGCATGCGCGGCATGCAGCGAGGTTGCCCGAGTGGTTCGAGGCGCGCATACTGAACGGCCGTATGGGTGCCCGGACCGGCAGCGCCGACCTGCCCCTCCACGGCGGGCGCGTGCCCGCGTGGCTGGCGCAGCGGATGGCGCGGCTCGGCGCGGTGATCGTCGAGGCGCTGGTGCTCCACGAGGGCCCGCACGGAGTGCTCCGGAGGCTGGCGCACCCGTTCTGGTTCCAGGCGCTGGGATGCGTGCTCGGGATGGACTGGCATAGCTCGGGCATCACCACCAGCGTCCTCGGCGCGCTCAAGCGCGGTCTCTCCGGACGCGAGAACGAGCTGGGCCTGACGATTTGCGGAGGGCGCGGGCGGCATTCGCGGCGGACGCCCGGCGAGCTGGTCGCGCTGGGCGAGCGCACCGGGCTCGACGGCGCGGGCCTCGCGCGGACCAGCCGCCTGGTCGCCAAGGTCGACACCGCGGCGGTCCAGGACGGATTCGCGCTCTACCTGCACGGGTTCGTGGTGGCCCGCGACGGAGCGTGGGCGGTGGTGCAGCAGGGGATGAAGCCCGAGGCGCGCACGGCCAGGCGGTATCACTGGCTCAGCGAATCGGTCCGCAGCTTCGTCGAGGAGCCCCATGCGGCGATCGAGGGAGAGCCGCAGGGCGCGATCGTGAACCTCACCGACCGCCGGGCGGCGGCCTCGCGCCTCGCGCAGGTGGAGCTCGCCGCGCACCCGGATCGCGTCGTCCGGGAGCTGCGGGAGATGCGGCAGCCCTCGCATCTCCAAATGCCTGCGCATCACGACCTTCGCCCGACGGACGTGTTCCTGCGGCGCGTTCACGCCACGCTCGCGGCGGCCGCCGAGCAGGGCCCGCGCGACTTCGCGGAGCTGTTGCTCCAGCCGGGCGTGGGCGCTCGCACGGTGCAGGCGCTCGCCGCGGTGGCGGAGGTGGTGCACGGCGCGCCCTGCCGTTTCACCGACCCGGCGCGGTTCTCGCTCGCGCACGGCGGCAAGGACGGCCACCCCTTCCCGGTGCCGCTGCGCGTGTACGACCGCACCATCTCGGTGCTGAAGCAGGCCGTCGCGCAGGCGGGCCTGGGCCGCGACGAGAAGCTGCAGGCCATCCGCCGGCTGGACGAGCAGGCACGGCGCCTGGAAGGAGCCGCGTCGGGGCCGACCCTGGACGCGCTGGTGGAGGAGGAGCGGGACCAGTCGCACGAGTATGGCGGCCGGGACGTCACGGGGCCCGCGCAGTCGCGACCGCGGCGGGGTCAGCTGGCACTCCTGTAGCCCCGGAAAAAAAATAATTTTTTTTTTGCGGCCCGAGGGACCCCGACCCCCACCCCGAGCCCCACCCTCGACCTCTGGTCGTCCCGTTCCTAGAATGCGCCGCCCATGACCGACCGCCTCTACCTTCGCGACCCGTACCTGACCCGCTTCTCCGCGCGCGTCGTCTCGCTGGCCGACCTGGCCGGCCGCCCCGCCGCGGTGCTGGACCGCAGCGCGTTCTACCCGGAAGGCGGCGGCCAGCCCGCCGACCGCGGCACGCTCTCCGGCGCGGCGGTGATCGACGTGCAGGAGAGGGACGGATCGGTGCTGCACGTGCTCGACCGTCCGCTCCCGCCCGGAGAGGTGGAAGGGGTGGTCGACTGGCAGCGCAGGTTCGATCACATGCAACAGCATCACGGCCAGCACCTGCTCTCGGCTGCCTTCGAGCGCGTGCTGCAGGCGCCGACCACCTCCTTCCACCTCGGCGAGCGCACCTGCACGATCGATCTGGACTGCTCCATCTCGCGCCTCGACGAGCCGGCGCTGCGCGCGGGCGAAGCCGCCGCCAACGAGTCGGTCTGGCGCGACCTGCCGGTGGTCGCGCGCGACTTCGGCCCGGAGGAGCGCTCGCGCCTCGCCCTGCGCAAGGAGCCGGTGAAGGGGGACCGCGTCGTACTGGTCGAAGGCGTGGACGCTTCCCCCTGCGGCGGCACGCACCCCTCGCGGACGGGGGAGGTGGGCGCCATCGCCGTGCTCGGCGCGCAGAAGTGGGGCTCGGGCAAGGCGCGGGTGGAGTTCGCCTGCGGAGCTCGCGTCGTGAAGCTGCTCGCGGAGCAGGGCCGCTGGCTCATGGGCGCGGCCGAGGCGCTCAAGTGCGCGGTGCGCGATCTGCCCGAGGCGGCGCGGCGCACGGCCGACGAGGCGAACGCGCGGCGCAAGACGGCCGAGGCGCTCGAGAAGGATGTGGCGCGCCTGCAGGCGGCCGATCTCGCGGCGAAAGGCTCGCCCGTCGTCGTCGCCCGGGTCGAGCGCGCCTCGCTCGCCCGCGCGATCGCCGGCGCGGTCGCGGAGCGCGGCGCGACCGCGCTGATCGCCGCCGTGGAGGACGGCCGCGCCCATCTCTGCTTCGCGCGCCCGCGCGGCGCCGCGGGTCCGGGCATGAACGAGCTGCTCAAGGGCTCGCTCGAAGTGTTGGGCGGAAAGGGCGGAGGCAGCCCCGACTTCGCGCAGGGCAGCGGCGACCCGGCGCGTCTGGACGAGGCTCTGGCGGCCGCGCGCGCGCGCCTCGCCACTGAATAGACCGGGTGGGGGTCGGCGCCGGGGTCGAGACGAAGGCAGCGTTGTGGTACGCAACCCCGCCATGCACATCCGCCACGACTGGACGCTGCCCGAGGTGCGGGCCCTGCACGACCTCCCGCTGCTCGAGCTGGTCCACCGCGCGCAGGCGGTCCACCGCGAGGTGTTTCGCGAGAACAAGGTGCAGCTCTGCTCCTTGCTGTCGATCAAGACGGGCGGCTGCCCGGAAGACTGCGGGTACTGCCCCCAGGCGGCCCGCTACCACACCGGCGTCGAGGCCGAGCCGCTCATGGAGACGAGCGACGTCCTCGGCGCGGCCGGCAAGGCCCGCGAGGCGGGAGCGACGCGATTCTGCATGGGCGCGGCCTGGCGCGAGGTGAAGGACGGCCCGCAGTTCGACCGCGTCCTGGAGATGGTGCGCGGCGTGCGCGCGCTGGGCTTGGAAGCGTGCTGCACGCTGGGGATGCTCACCCCGGAGCAAGCGCGACGCCTGAAGGAGGCCGGCTGCACCGCCTACAACCACAACCTGGACACCAGCCGCGCCGCCTATCCGAGCATCATCAGCACCCGCCAATACGACGACCGGCTCCGCACGCTGCGGCACGTCCGCGAGGCAGGCATCACCGTCTGCTCGGGCGGGATCATCGGCATGGGCGAGTCCGTCGACGATCGCTGCGAAATGCTGCGCACGCTGGCCGAGCAGGAGCCACACCCCGAGTCGGTCCCCATCAACATGCTGGTCCGGGTCGCCGGCACCCCGCTGGCCGGGCAACCGCCGGTCTCCACGCTGGAGATGGTGCGCATGATCGCGACCGCCCGCCTGCTCATGCCCGCAGCCATGGTCCGCCTCTCCGCGGGCAGGCTCCAGATGAACGAGGAGGCCCAGCTGCTCTGCATGATGGCCGGCGCCAACTCGATCTTCTTCGGCGAGAAGCTGCTCACCACCGGCAACCCGGAATTCGAGCAGGACATGGCCCTTCTCGCCGCGGCCGGCATCGAGCCACTCGCGCCGGAAGCGTGACGCGTCCGCAGGTCTCTCGCGCTGCCCTACTCGATCGCCTTCCGGACCGTGCTCACCACCGGCCGCTGAACGCCAGCGCGGTGCCGCCGGGGACGCGCGCGCCCGCCGGGCGGACTTGATCGGCGACCGCCCGCGTGCGCGGCGAATCGTTCGCCTCGATGACTGCCTGCACGATGCCCACCCCTACGCCGGCGAGGATGCCCGCCCCCGTGCCGATCATGAGGTCCCGCTGCCAGTGGTCTCCGTTGTCCAGGAGCGCGATGCCGCCGCCCACCAGCACGCCGGCGAGCCCGCCGTAGAGCGCGTCGGTGGCCACGATCGCCACCGGGTCGCGGCGGTGCTCCTCGACGACCACGGGACTTTCGTAGGCGCTCACCCGGGTCGTGGTGGCCGGCGCGACCTCGCTCGGTGGCGGATTCACCACCACCTGCGTCCCGGGCGCCGGTTGGGGCGGAGGGGGCGGCGGCTGCGTCTGCACGGTGGTCGTGGTGCCGGGCTGCTGCTGGACGGTGGTGGTCTGCGCCAGCGCAGGCAGCGAGAGGAGCGCGGCGAGAGCGGGGATACAGGTCTTGGCGGTCACTGGTGCCTCCTCGCGAAGAAGAATCAGTGGTTTCCCGTAGGCAAGTTGGGGGCGGGAAAGTCCCACCGGCAACGGAACGGGCGGACGGCCGCTGGCACGCCCGGACGTCCGCCCTGCGGAAGCGGGCGCCGCCGCCCAGCCGCGCCGGTAGGGCGGAGCTGTTTTTCGGCGTGAGCTCAGCGGCCATTTGTGAGCTTCGTCACGCAGCCTCGCCCGTGACTACCTTTCGCCCGCATGGGCCCGGTGGACGTCGCGATCGTGGGGGGCGGCGCGTGCGGCACGTTGGTGGCCGTGCAACTCCTGCGGCACGCGCGCGGCCCCTGGCGCATCGCCCTGGTCGAGCGCAGCGGCGCGCTCGCGCGCGGGCTCGCCTACGGGCCCGCGGAGTCCTGCCACCTGCTCAACGTGCCGGCGGCGGGAATGAGCGCGCTTCCCGATGATCCCGGGCACTTCGTGCGCTGGAGCGGCGCCGCTCCGGACGCGTTCGTCCCGCGCACCGTGTACGGCGCGTATCTCGAAGCGCTGCTCATCGATGCGCACGCGCGAGCCGCGCCCGGGGTCACGCTCCAGCTCCTCTGCGGCGAGGCCTTGTCCGCCGCGGTGGAAGACGGAGCGGTGCGAATCGCCCTGCGCGAGGGCGGGGAAATCCTGGCGCGCGCCGCGGTGCTCGCGCTGGGGAACCTCTCCGGCCCCGACCTCGCGGTCCCGGACGGCGGGCTGTACGAAAGCCCTCTCTACCGCCGCTCTCCCTGGGAACGCGGCGCGCTCGACGGCGTTTCCCCCGAAGCGGACGTGCTGCTCCTCGGCAGCGGTCTCACCATGGTGGACGCCGCGCTGGCGCTGGAGCGGCGAGGCCACCGGGGGAGGATCCACGCGCTCTCGCGGCACGGTCTGTTGCCGCAGATCCACGGCGATGCGAGCGGGCCGGCGCGGCCGCGGATCGGCGCGAGCAGCGTGCGCGGCTTGCTCCGCGCCTTGCGGGCGGCGACCTGCCAGGCCGGCGACTGGCGACTGCCGTTCGATGCGCTCCGGCCGGTCACGCAGCGCATCTGGTCGCGGTTGTCGGAAGCGGAGCACCGCCGTTTCCTGCGTCACCTGCGCGCCCACTGGGACGTGCACCGGCACCGGATGGCGCCGGAAGCCGGGGCCGCCGTCGCCCGGCTGCGCACCCGGGGGCAGCTGCGCGTGCACGCGGGCCGGATGCAATCGTTCGCGATCGCCGGCGGATCCGCGGTAGGGCTGTACCGCCCGCGCGGCGAGCGCCCGTCTCGGGAGCTGCGCGCCGCCCGCGTGGTGAACTGCATGGGTCCCGCCTCGTCGGTGGCCGACGTGCGCCACCCGCTGGTCGGACGGCTGCTCGCGCAGGGCCTCGCCCGGCCCGACGCGCTGGGGATTGGTCTTGCCACCGACCGCGACGGCGCGCTGCTGGGAAGCGCCCGCGGTCTCCTCTTCACGCTCGGCGCGCTGAGGCGCGGCGAGCTGTGGGAGAGCACCGCCATCCCCGAGCTCCGCTCCCAGGCCCGCACCGTCGCCGAACGCCTCGTCGACGACCTCGCCCTCCCCTCCGCCGCCCAAGCGACCATCTAGCCTGAATCTGCGCAAAAACGATTGCACCACGGAGCTCACGGAGAGCACAGAGACGAGATCGGGGTCTCCGAACGCGCGCCTGAGGCCGTCAGAACCTCCGTGAGCTCCGTGTACTCCGTGGTGCGATCGTTTTGGCAGCATCCCGGCAGTTCCGTGGAGAGCGCGGTCCGGTTATGGTCGGGGGCGATGAGCCTCAACCGGAGGCCGGCGGCCGACTCGCCCCAGGTCGCCCCGAGCGGCGCGGTGCTGGGGCTCTTGCGCGCCGGCCCCGGGTGCCAGATCGCGCAAGGAGCCGTGATCCGCACGCCGGCCGGCGCGGTCGAGCTGGGCGCAGGGTCGGCCCTCCTCGAGAACGGAATCGCCATCGGCACCGCGGAGCAGCCCGTCCTCATCGGCCAGAAGGTCGTCTTCGGGCATCGCTGCGTGGTGATCGGCGCCGCCGTCGGCGACCTGTGCGAGATCGGCAACGGATCCATCCTGCTCCCCGGCGCCCGCCTCGGCCGCGGCTGCATCCTCGGCGAGGGAACGCTGGTGCCGCCCGGCGCCACGCTCCCCGACGAGTCGGTGGCGGTCGGCCGCCCCGCCCGCGCGATCCGGCGCGTCAACCAGGCCGACCGCGCGCGCCTGTCGCGGATGCGCGGCGGCGACCTCTCGCTCCCGCCGTACCTCCTGCAACCCCTCTCGGGCAGCATGCCCGCCGGAGCCACCATGGGCCGCATCTACGCCTACCTGGACAAGGAGCCGCGCATCGACCAGAGCGCGGTGCTGTTCGACAGCGCGGAGATCACCGGCGACGTCGCCATCGGCGCGGGCGCGATCATCGGCGCGGGCGTGAAGATCATCGGCGATTCGCACGGCCCGGTGCGCATCGGCGCGGGCGTGCAGATCCTCGAGAACGCCGTGCTCCACCTCCTGCCCGACAACGAGTTGGTGCTCGAGGAAGGGGTCATCATCGGCCCCGCGGCGATGATCCACGGATGCCGCATCGGGCGCGGCACCGTGGTCGAGCCTGCCGCCATCGTCTGCGACTACAGCGTGGTCGGCGAGGAGAGCGTGGTGCGAGCGGGAGCGCTGGTGAAGCAGCGCGCGCGGTTCCCTGCGCGCGCCGTGCTGGAGGGGTACCCGGCCACACAGGTGGGAACGGTGGACGGCCCGCCCGCGCTTCCCGCCTGGGCGCTGCGAAGGGCCGATCTGGCTACGCTCTCGCGCCGCAGATGATCAAAAAGTCCATGGCCGTACCGCGGCGCACGCAAGGGCAAGGCGGAACCTGCCGGATCTCCGTGCGTTGCACCCGTTCCGGCACGCATGGACGACTGATCCGCGCCTTCATGTACTCAATGGTCATACCCTAGAGGGAAGCGGGACCGGGAAAGAGCCTCGCAACGCCGCCCCGGATTTCACTCCCAGGCCGTTCTCATGGTTGGTAACCATGCGATTTTCCTAGGTGTCCAAAAAAGCTTCACTTGGAATTTGCTTGAGCAACGTCGAAACAAGGACACTGTACGGCATGCTGGATGAGGGACTGCGAGCGCTCGTCGCGCAGTACGGTGTCGACGGCCCGCGCAAGAGCGGCGTCCTGCTGGTGGACGACGAGCGCCCCAACCTCCTCGTCCTGCGCGGATTCCTCGAGAGCGGCTACGCGGTCTACGAGGCGGAGTCCGGCAAGCAGGCCCTGGAAATCGCCGACAAGACGGACATCGACGTCGTCATCGCCGACCAGCGCATGCCGGAGATGACGGGCGTCGAGATGCTCGAGGAGCTGCGCTCGCGCAAGCCCGACGTGGCCGGGATCGTGCTCACCGGCTTCACCGACCCGCCCGCGCTGATCAGCGCCATCAACCGCGCCCGGGTCTTCCGCTTCCTCAAGAAGCCCTGGCAACCGGAGGACATCCTCGAGGCGGTGCGGCAGGCCTGCGAGCACGTCTACCAGTCGCGCACCATCCAACGCCTCGTCGCACTGCTCGCCCGGCGCACCGAGGAGCTGACTGCCTCGCTGGCGGTCATCGAGTCCGCGCACCGCCAGATGCTCCACCTCGAGCGGCTCGGCACGATGGGCCGCCTCGCCGCCGGCATCACCCACGACCTGCGCAACGTGATGATCAGCGTCAACTTCATCGAGCGCGAGCTGCAGCAGCAGAAGGCCTCGCCGGACCTGCTGGAGAGCGTCAGCGTCGGCACCCAGGGGATCCACAACCTGCTGGAGACGCTCGAGGCCATGCACCAGTTCGCCTCGGCGGGCACGCTCCACCTCGCCATGGACAAGGTGGCGCCCGCCCAGGTGGTGCAGGGGGCGATCGCCATCTCTCGCATGGACCTGAACTTCCGCGCGCGCAAGGTCGAGGTGCAGGTCCAGGAAGACCTGCCGTTCGTGCACGGCGACCGGCAGAAGCTGATCCAGGTGCTGGTCAACCTGGTGCGCAACGCCCTCCAGGCGACCGAACGTTCGCGGCGGATTTCGATTCAAGCTTCCCGCGATGCGGACGATGTAATCCTCGCAGTGGAAGATGAAGGTCCGGGTGTGCCCCGGGAGCTGCAGGAGAAGATCTTCGAGCCATTCGTATCCACCAAGGGCGACCGCGGCATGGGCATGGGCCTGTACATGGCCAAGCTCATCGTCGAGTCACACCGAGGACGCATCCGCGTCTCGAATCGACCGTCCGGGGGGGCGAGATTCGAGGTGCGGCTCGTGCCAGCATCCGCCTGAGAGGAATGCCCGCCATGCCTCCCCCGAAACTGGTCGCGTCCACCCGGACCTACGAAGAACTCGACGGAGCGGAAGGCCGCGAGATCTTCTTCCGGCCGCAGCGCTACCGAGCCCCTGATCTCCTCCCCGTCCGGGGCGAGGTGCTCGTCTCGCACGGCGGCGTCTCCACCGTGTGCCCCGTCCACGACGTCTCGCAGAACGGCGTCGCGTTCGAATGGCCGGCCGGCAAGCCGGCGTTGGCGGTCGGAGAACACCCGCTCGAAGTCACGGTTCGGTTCGACGGGTACGAGGCGTATCGGGGCGAGGGCCGCGTCGGATCGGTGCGCGACGAAAGCGGCGCGAAGGTAGTGGGCGTCTCGTTCGAAGGGCTGCTCCTGCCGGTCGACGAGATCCTCCATCTCCGCTCGATCAAGCAGTTCGCCGAGAGCCGCGCAACGACGCAGCCGCTGTGGAGGGCGGCCGGGCACGAGCGATTCAAGGTGCTCATCTCCGAGCTCCAGCTCTTCTTCCAGGACGCCGAGGAGCAGTTCGGCCGTTTGGAAGAACAGCTTCCCTGGCACGTGCTGCACGGCGGATCGAACCAGCCGTCACCGGCGCGAACGGCGCTCGTCGACCAGCTCCGTTCGGGCTTCGCCAGGGACGTCGTGCGCATGACCGAGGAGATCGACGCCGCGCTCCGCTCCGCCCCTCCCGCTCACAACCCGGCGCTCATGCAGTGGTCGCGCCGGCACTTGCATCACTACTTCATGCAAGCGCCGTCCGCGCGGCGGGCGTTCCAGAAGCCGTTTGGCTACCCCGGCGACTACGAGGTGATGCGGTTCATCTACGAGCTGCCTTTCGAGGGCCAGACGCTGTTCGGAAAATCGATCTGCCTCATGTTCAACGAGACGCGCGCATCCCGAGCCGTGCACCACCGCAAGGACCTGGTGAAGCGCAGGCTGCGCCAGCTGATCGAATCGCGTCGGCGCCCGCTGCGCATCCTCTCCGTCGCCACCGGGCCGGCCCAGGAGCTCTTCGAGCTGTTGCAGGAGATCGAGGACATTCCCGAACCGCTCGAGATCGTGCTCTTCGAGCAGGACAAGGGCGCGCTGGCGTACGCGTACCGGCGGCTGCGCCCGATCGTGGACAGCCGCTGGTCGCGGCAAGTGAAGCTCGTGTACCTGCACGAATCGATCAAGCGGCTCCTGCGCGACTCGCAGCTCTTCACGCCGCTCGGACCCTTCGACCTGCTCTACTCCGTCGGGCTTTTCGACTATCTACGCCCCGCCACCGCCGTGCAGCTCGCCCGCACGTTCGAGGCGCAGCTCGCGGAAGGTGGCAGCGCGCTCGTCGGCAACATGGCGCCGGAAAACCCCAGCCGCTGGTTCATGGAGCACCACCTCGAATGGAACTTGATCTACCGCTCCCACGCGGAGTTGCTAGAGATCGGCGCGCGCGCGGCGCCTCGCGCCCGGCTGCAGATCCTCGAGGAGGAGAGCGGCGTCAATCCGTTCGTGGAGATCACCAAGGGATGATGCGCAGGTGGCCGGTCGGGTTCGACACACGCTGGCAGCAGTGGCTCCTCGACCGCAATCGCCGCCGCTTCGGAACGGGGCTCTGGATCGCGCTCGCGCTCTACCCGTGCTTCGGCATCCTCGACGTCGTCGCCGGAACGAGTGCCCTGCGCTTCCTTTGGACCACCCGGGCCATCGTCATCGCCGGAACGCTGCTCATGTTCGCGCTCCGGCGCGGGCGCGTGTTCGACCGCCATCCCGAGCTGTTGACGGCGGGGTACACGATTTTCGTCGCCGGCGGCATCAGCGCGATGACGGTCGTCATCGGCGGGATGAGCTCCGAATACTACGCGGGCCTTTCGCTGGTCATCGTCGGCGCCGGCCTGCTCTTCGTCTGGCGTCCGTGGACCGCGGCGTTGACGCACTCGCTCACCATCGCCTCTTTCCTTGCCCCGAACCTGATCGTGCACGGCTGGCCGACCGAGGGCAGCGCCTTCTCCAACCTCGCCTTCCTGGTGGCCATCGCGGTGGTCGGGGGCGTCGGGCAGGTGGTGCTCTACCGTTCCCAGCGCGAGCAGGTATTCAACCAGGTCGCGCTGGAGAACACCAAGGCGAATCTCGAGACCGCGCACGAACAGCTCAAGCAGCTCGACCGTTTCAAGTCGCAGTTCTTCGCCAACATCACGCACGAGTTCAAGACGCCGCTGGCGATGATCCTCTCGCCGTTGGAATTGCTCCTGCACGGCGAGGTGGGCGAGATCGGACCCACCCAGCGGGCGACGTTCGAGATGATGTTCCGCAGCGGGATGAAGCTGCTCAAGATGATCGGCGACCTGCTCGACCTCTCCAAGCTGGAGGAGTCGCGGCTGCGGCTCAAGGTCTCCGAGCACGACCTGGCCGAGCACCTGCACGCCCTGTGCGACCAGGTGCAGCCGCTCGCGCAGCGCAAGCGCATCGAGATGAAGCTCGTCGCCTCCGGCACCTGCCTGGTGAGCTGCGACCTGGAGCGGATGGAGCGCGTGTTCGTCAACCTGCTCTCCAATGCCCTGAAGTTCACTCACGAGGGCGGGCACGTGACCGTGTCGCTGCACGACCTGGGCGATACCGCCTGGATCGTGGTGAAGGACGACGGGCCGGGCTTCCCACCCGAGATGGCCGAGCGGCTCTTCGAGCGCTTCTTCCAGGTCGACATGGGCGAGACGCGCCGCTACGGCGGCACGGGCATCGGGCTGGCGCTGGCGCGCGAGATCGTCGAGCTGCACGGCGGACGCATCCGCGCGGAGAACGATCACGGCGCCCGCTTCACCGTCGAGCTGATCAAGGACAAGGAACACTTCCGCCCCGAGGTGCTCGACCGGCGCAGCCTCCGCCGGGACGTGCTCAGCGGGGCGCGCGCCGGCGACCGCGGGCTGATGGACTTCGCCGCCCAGATGCAGGCGCGCGAGGAGTTCCGCCTGCTGGACATCCACGAGGCGACGGAGCGCCGCGCGCTGGCCCGCGATCCCGAGGAGGACTCCCGGCGCCACACCTGCCTGGTGGTCGACGACACGCCCGACGTCATCCGCCTGGTGGGCATGGCGCTGCAGCAGGATTTCAAGATGCTCTCCGCGGCCGACGGCGTGCAGGGTCTGGAGTTGGCGCGCAAGGAGCTGCCCAGCCTCATCGTCACGGATCTCATGATGCCCGGCATGGACGGCCTGGAGCTGACGCGCAGGCTCCGCGACGATCCCACCACCCGGCACATCCCGATCGTGATGCTCACCGCGCGCGGCGAGCTGGACGACCGCGTGGCCGGCATGGAGACCGGGGTCAACGCCTACCTGGCCAAGCCGTTCTCGCCGCGCGAGCTGCTCTCCTCGGCGCGCAGCCTGGTCAAGACCCAGGCCGCCCAGGCCGACATCCTCCTCACCCAGCGCATGGACTCGCTGGAGTCGATCGCCGGCGGCCTGGCGCACGAGATCAACAACCCGCTCAACTACGTGAAGAACGCGCTGGCCCGCGTGCGCATGGACACGCACGCCCTGCTGGAGATCTCGCGCAGGCCGCCGGACGACGAGTCGACGGCCCAGATGGAACGGCTGCAGAATCGGATGCGCGAGCTGTTCGAGGTGGCCGACTCGGGCATCCGCCGCATCACCCGCACCGTCGAGCTGATGGGCAGCTACAGCAAGGCCGGCTACTCGCGCCAGCTACGCCCCCACGACGCGTTCGAGGCCGCGCGCGACGTGGTCGGAATCGTGCTTCCCGCTACCGGGCGCAAGGTGCAGGTCGAGCTGCGGTTCGAGGGCGAGGGCCGCGTGGAATGCGTGCCGGAGGAGTTCAACCAGGTGCTCACCAACCTGGTGCAGAACGCCATCGAGGCGTCCCCGGACGACGGCACCGGGCGGGTCGAGGTGCACGGGCGCGTCGAGGACGGCCGGCTGGTGCTCAGCGTGAAGGACAACGGGCACGGCATCAGGCCGGAGGACCGCGCTCGCCTGTTCACGCCCTTCTTCACCACCAAGGGTCCGGGCCGCGGGATGGGAATGGGGCTCACCATCGCCTGGCGCGTGGTGCAGAGCCTGGGCGGCACCCTGGACATCGACAGCGCCCCGGGACAAGGCGCGTGCTTCACGCTGCGCGTGCCGCGCTTACAACCGGCGCGCGGCGTGGCCTAGCCGGACGTCGGGTAAGGAATGGTATCCAAAGCGTCGCTCCCGGCTCAAGTTCGCCCGCGCACTGCCGATCCTGATACGCAATGGCACTTCCCTGGGGCCGGCGTGTCTCGAGCCCGCCCGACTCGGCCAGCCTCGCACCGCACGCGAACCCCGCGCTCGACGAGCTGGAAGCCCGCGTGCGGCAGCAGGCCGCCGTGGCGCGGATCGGGCTGCGCGCGCTCTCGGGGATCGACGTACGCGGGCTGGCCGAAGAGGTGCTCGCCGAGGCCTGCTGCTGCTTGGACGTTCCCATGGCGGCCGCGCTCGAGATCCGGGACGGTCACACGCTTCCGCTGGCCCAGCGCGGCGCGCAGCTGCCCGCCCGGATGCAAGCGGGCGCGGGGACTCCGGGCGCGCTGCTCTTTTCGGCGCGCGTACCGGTCGTCATCGAGGACATCGCCGCCGACTCGCGGTTCTCCGGCTCGGCGGTAATGGAGGCGGCGGGAGCGCGCAGCTGCGCCGCGGTCCTGGTGCACTGGGGCTCGACCAGCCTGGGGGCCCTGACCACGCTCGATCCGCAGCCGCGCCGGTTCACGGCCGAGGACGTCGATTTCCTGCAGTCGCTCGCCAACGTGCTCGCCGCGGCGATGCAGCGCGCGCGCCAGAAGGAGTCCCTGCGGCTGGACCTGGCGGAGCGCACCCGACTGCAGGACGCGCTCGCCACCAGCGAGCGCTTCTACCGGGCGCTGCTCGGCAATGCCTCCGACCTGGTCGTCATCTGCGATCCCGACGGCACCTTCCGGTACGCCAGCCCGTCGATCAGCAACGTGCTGGGATGGGAACAGGACGACATGCTCGGCCAAAGACCTTGCCACTTCTTCCATCCCGACGACGCGCACATCGGCAGGGAAGGGCTGGAGTCCGTGATGAACGCGCCGGGGAAATCGGGATGCTGGACGGCCCGGTTCCGCCGCAAGGACGGCTCCTATCGCTGGATCGAGGCCACTCCGCGAAATCTCATGAACGACGAGGTGGTGCGCGGCATCCTGATCAACTGCCGCGACGTCACCGAGCGCCACCAGGCCGAGCAGGCGCTGCGCCAGAGCGAGGAGAAGCTACGGCAGTCGCAGAAGATCGAGGCGGTGGGCCGGCTCGCGGGCGGCATCGCGCACGACTTCAACAACCTGCTCACCGCCATCCTCACCACCGCGCAGCTCGCGCTCTCCGAGCTTCCCGAGGACCACCCGGTGCGCGGCGATCTCGACGACATCCGCGGCGCGGGCGAGAAGGCAGCCAACCTCACCCGCCAGCTGCTCGCCTTCAGCCGCCGGCAGGTGCTCCGCCCCCGCGTGCTCGACCTCTGCGCCGCGGTGACCGAGATACAGAAGATGCTCGCGCGGCTCATCGGCGAGGACATCCGGCTGATCGCCGAGTCGGGCACCGGCTGCACCGTCAGCGCCGACCCCGGGCAGATCGAGCAGGTGATCCTCAACCTGGCCCTGAACGCGCGCGACGCCATGCCCCACGGTGGCACGCTCTCCCTGCGCACCCGCACCGTCGAGCTGACCCAGGAAGACGGCTTCCGGATGTTCGGCTGCCCCATCCAACGAGGCCCCTACGTGCAGCTGCGCGTGGAGGACACGGGCGCGGGCATGGACGCACACACCATGGAGCGCATCTTCGAACCGTTCTTCACCACCAAGGAGCTGGGCAAAGGCACCGGGCTGGGGCTCGCCACCGTCTACGGGATCGTGAAGCAGAGCGGCGGCTACATCCGCGCCACCTCCACCATCGGCCAGGGCTCGACGTTCGAGGTGTACCTTCCTGTCTCCGACGGCGTCCCCTCGCGGTCCGACCCGGCGACGCCCCGGGAGACGCCTACCGGACGGGGCGAGACGGTGCTGCTCGTCGAGGACGAGGATGCGGTGCGGATGGCGGTGCGGAAGGCGCTTTCGCGCGCCGGGTTCAACGTGGTCGAGGCGCGCAACGGCGAGGAGGCGCTGCAGCGCTGGCGCGAGCGCAGCGCGGTGGATCTGGTCGTCTCCGACCTGGTGATGCCGGAGATGGGCGGGCGCGAGCTGGCCACCAAGCTGCGCGAGGAGGCCCCGCGGCTCAAGGTGCTGTTCACCTCGGGCTACACGGACGACGCGGGGATCCGGCAGGGCGCGCTGGCGGCCGGCATGGGCTTCTTGAGCAAGCCCTTCACTCCCGAGGCGTTGGTGCGCAAGGCGCGCGAGATGCTGGATCAGCCCTCGTAGCGGCGCAGCTGGGGCACCAGCACCGCGGCGGCGGCCGCCGCCAGCACGCAGAGCGCGCCTCCCGAAGCGACCGCCACCCGCGCGCCGAACAGCCGGGCGACGGCGCCCGCTTCCACCTCGCCGAGCTGCGGGCCGCCCATGAAGAAGATCATCACCACCGAGCTCATCCGGCCGCGCAGCTCGTCGGGCGTGAGCGACTGCCGCACGATGTTGCGGATCACGGCGCTCACCATGTCGGCCGCCCCGGAGACGGCGAGCAGCAGGAAGCTGACCCAGAACCACGGAGACAGCCCGAACAGGGCGATCGATGCGCCGTAGACGGCGACCGACCACAGCACTGCGGGACCCTGCCGCCGGATGGTCCGCATGCTGGACAATGCGGCGCCGGTGAGCGCGGCCCCGGCGGGCTGCGCGGCGTACAGCAGGCCCAGCCCGCGCGGCCCGACGTGCAGCAGCTGGTCGGCGAAGATGGGCAGGAGCAGGAGCGATCCGGCGAAGAAGGTGGCCACGAAATCCAGCAGCATCGTCGACCAGATGATCGGCGCGCCGCGCAGGAAGCGCAGCCCTTCGGCGATGGCCCGCAGGCTGATCGGCGACCCCCCGTGGCCGGTGTGCCGGTGCCGCAGGGCGAGCAGCGCGCCGATCACCACGCCGTAGGAGAGCACGTCGACGACGTAGATGGAGGTCGGACCGGTGGTGGCGAGGAGGAGCCCGCCCAGGGCCGGGCCGGCGATGGTGCCCACCTGGAACACGGTCACGTACAGGCTCAGGGCGTTGGACAGCTGGCTCTTGTCCACCAGCCGGGGGATCAACGCCTGGCGCGCCGGGCTGTCGAAGGCCGTGGCCGCGCCGGCGACGAAGGCGAGCGCGTAGATGGCGGCCGGCGTGGTCTTCTGCGCATGCGCGAGGACGGCCAGGGTCACGGAGACGAGCGCCAGGGCGCTCTGCGTGAGCAGCATCAGCTTGCGGCGGTCGAACGCGTCGGCGAGCACGCCGCCGCCGAGGGCGAACAGGACGATGGGCGCGACGCGGAACAGGCCGAGCATGCCCAGGGCGAGGGGCGACCCGGTGAGCAGGTAGAGCTGCCAGACGACCGCCACCTGCTGCATCTGGGTGCCGGTGAGCGAGATCACCTGGCCGGCGAGCAGCAGGCGGAAGTCGCGCGATCGGAGCGCGACCAGCCTGCCGCCGGCCGGCGGCCGGCCCGGCGGATCCGGCGCGGGGACCGCCGGCTCGGTCACCGTGGAGACCTTCGCCGCGCTACACCCGCGAGCAGGTGCACTTCACCGATCCGCGCTCGACGCGGCCTTCGTGCGTGGGCAGCTTCGCCTCGACCCATTCCGCCCAACCGACGTTCAGCTCCTTGCAGAAGAACCCGAGCTCTGCCAACTGCAGAGCGGCCTTGGCCCCGATGTGTCAGTACTGGTTCCAGCAATACACGACCAGCGTCTTGTCGCGCGGGAGCTGGCCCGCCACCTGCTTCAGCTCGTCGAGCGGGACGCTGATCGCGCCCTCGATGTGGGCCTTGGCGAAGGCGTCGCGGGTGCGCGTATCGAGCAACACGATCTCCCGCGCTCCCGGCTCCTTTTTCACCCAGTTGATCACGCTTTGCTTCTCGGCCTCGGCGCGCAGCTTGGCCGCGAAGAATTCTCGGTTGGCACGGACGTCGTCCGGTGAGAACGCCATGAATGACCTCCCTTGGACGCAAGATGCCACGGCTGCCCGATCGGTGCTAACGCAGTCGCCGCCCCGGCGTCCGGAGCGACGCCGGCCGGAAGTACCTCGACAGGTCGGCGCGGCGCGGTTAAAGCAGCGCCCACATCGGAGGTCAGCGCCATGCGAAAGCTCGCCCTCGTCGCTTTGCTCCTCGCCTTCCCCGCCGCCGCGCAGCAGAAGTCCGGCAAGACGAGCGCCACCTGGTGGGGGCACGCAGCCTGGATCGTCAAATCGCCGGGCGGGGCCACCATCGCGATCGACCCCTGGCTGAAGAACCCGCTGGCGCCCAAGGACGTGCCATGGCCCGAGCAGGTCGACGCCATCCTCGTCACCCACGGTCACTTCGATCACGTCGGCGAGACGGCCGAGCTGGCGCGGCGCACGGGCGCGCAGGTGATCGGCGCCTACGAGCTGGTCGGGCTGATCGGAGCGGAGAAGGGGAACGGCGCGAATGCGGGCGGGACCGTCCAGGTGAAGGACGTCCGGATCCACCTCGTGTCCGCGGTGCACTCGAGCGGATTCGGCACCGATCCGAAGGCACCTCCGCAATACGGCGGATCGCCGCTCGGGTTCGTGCTGGAGCTCCAGGGCGGGCCGACGCTGTACCACGCCGGCGACACGGACGTGTTCCAGGACATGGCGCTCATCGCGGAGCGCTACCGCCCGACCGTGGCGATGCTCCCCATCGGCGGGCACTTCACCATGGATCCGCAGGGCGCGGCGCTCGCCGCCCGCCTGCTGCGGGTGAAGACGGTGGTACCGATGCACTTCGGGACGTTCCCCGTGCTGGCCGGAACGCCCGACCAGCTTTCTGCCGCGCTGAAGAAGTCCGGAGCCACGGCGACGATGCTGGCGTTCAAGCCGGGCGAGACCAAGGAGCTGTGATGGAGACGAGAGCGCTGGGAAAGCAGGGCCTGCGCGTGTCCGCGCTGGGCCTCGGCTGCATGGGGATGAGCGAGTTCTACGCGGGGCGCGACGAGGAGGAGTCGATCGCGACCATCCACCGGGCCATCGAGCTGGGGGTCACCTTCCTCGACACGGCGGACATGTACGGCCCGTTCACCAACGAGCGGCTGATCGGCAGGGCGATCCGCGGAAAGCGGGACCAGGTGGTCCTGGCGACCAAGTTCGGCAACGTGCGCGGGGAGGACGGCAGCTTCCTGGGCGTCAGCGGGAAACCGGACTACGTGCGCAAGGCGTGCGACGCGTCGCTGCAGCGGCTCGGGGTAGACCACATCGACCTCTACTACCAGCACCGCGTCGACACCGAGGTGCCGATCGAGGAGACGGTGGGCGCGATGGCGGATCTGGTGAGCGCGGGCAAGGTGCGCTACCTCGGCCTCTCGGAGGCGGCTCCCGGCACCATCCGGCGGGCGAACGCGGTGCATCCGATCTCGGCGCTGCAGACGGAGTACTCGCTCTGGAGCCGGGACGTGGAGGACGAGATCCTGCCTGCCATTCGCGAGCTGGGGATCGGCTTCGTCGCCTACAGCCCGCTCGGCCGCGGGTTCCTCACCGGGCGCTTCCAGCGTTTCGAGGATCTTCCGGCCGACGACTGGCGGCGCAACCATCCCCGGTTCCAGGGCGAGAACTTCGAGAGGAACCTGCGGCTGGTGGAGAGGGTCCGCGAGATCGCGGCGGAGAAGCGCTGCACCCCGTCGCAGCTCGCGCTGGCCTGGCTGCTCGCGCGTGGACCGGACATCGTTCCCATCCCGGGCACCAAGAAGCGGAAGTACCTGGAGGAGAACGTCGGCGCGCTGCGCGTGAAGCTCACGCCGGACGACCTGAGGCGCATCGACGAAGTGGCGCCGAAGGGCGTGGCCGCCGGGGACCGCTATCCCGCCGCCGCCATGCAGCGGGTGAATCTCTAGACGCAAAATGTTCACGCAGAGCTCGCGGAGGGCGCAGAGATATTTGGGTTGAATCGGCTTTGCGCGCGCGTCCTCGGATCGAAACGAACCCTCCGCGGTCTCGGCGGGCTCTGCGTGAAACGTTTCTAGACCACATGCTTCCGCGTTTAGTGGTCAGTGCTTGTGCCTGTGGTGCGGGTCGGACGCGTGCGGGTGGGAATGCTCGATCTGCTCGTGGCGGTGGATGTGGCTGTGCGGCTCGGTGGCAGGCCCCGCGTGCGGGTGGCGGTGGTGCTCGTCGTGGACGTGCAGGTGCTCGTGCTCGATCGGCTCGTGGGCGTGGACGTGGGCGTGCTTCTCGCGGGCGAGCAGCGCGACGCCGGCGGCCATCAACGCCGCGGCGAGGCCTTCGCGCACGGTGAAGCGCTCGCCCAGGAGCGGCACGGAGAGCAGGGCGCCGGTGAACGGGGCGGTGGCGAACAGCGCCGACTGGCGCGCGGCGCCGAGCACGCGCATCGCTTCCACATGCCACACGATGGACGCTCCGTAGCCGAGGGCGCCGACCACGAGCGCCGCGGCGGTCTGGCGCGCCCCGGGCAGCTTGCCGCCCAGGGCGAGCCCCAGGAGGAGCGTGCACGCGCCGCCCGCCAGCGCCTTGAAGCGCACCAGCGCGACCGGATCGCGAAGCGACAGCCGCTGGGTGAGGTTGGTGTCCAGCGCCCACGCCGCGCAGGCGCAGACGAGCGCGGCGGCGCCGGGCCCGTCCAGGCGGAGCGCGCCGGGCGCGGCGGCCAACGCCAGGGCGCCCCCGGCGAGCAGCGCCGCCGCCGCCCAGCTGCGGCGGGAGAGGTGCTCTCCGAAGGCGGCGACCGCCAGCAGGGCGGTGAGCGGCGCCTCGAGGTTGAGCAGCAGCGCCGCGGGCACGCCGGGAAGCCGGCGAAGCCCGATCACGAGGAGGGCCGGCCCGACGATCGCTCCGGCGGCCACGATCCCCGCGAGCCAGGGCGCATCGGAGCGGCGGAGCCTCGCTTCCGCCCCCGGCAGCAAGGAGCGCAGCAGGGCGAGCGCCGCGCCCGCTCCGAGGTACAGCAGTCCCGCCAGGACGAGCGGGTCGGCGTCCGCCGCGAGCAGCTTGGTGACGGGAATGCTGGCGCCGAACAGCGCCGCCGCCAGGAGCCCCAGCCCGATGCCGCGCGCCATCGGCGCACTGTACTCCCGCCATGCTCAACGGCTCGACCCGACCACGACCTGGATCATCGTGCCCGTGTAGACTCACTTCCATGGCGAACCCACTGCTCTCCGACCGCGACGTGGCGTTCCAGCTCTACGAGGTGCACGGGGCGCTCGAGCTCTGTGAGCTGCCCTACTTCGCCGACCACGGGCGGGAGACGTTCGACCCGTTCCTCGCCAGCGCCCGGAAGCTCGCCCGCGAGGTGCTCTTCCCCGCGTACCGTCCGATGGACCAGGAACCGCCGCGGTTGGTCGACGGCCGCGTCCGCGTGCATCCGGCGATGCGCGAGATCTGGCCCCGGCTGGTCGAGCTCGGCCTCACCTGTCCGACGCGTCCCACCGAGGTGGGCGGACAGCAGATGCCGGCGATCGTCGCGCAGATGGGCGCCGGATACCTGATGGCGGCGAACGTCGCCGCGATGGGGTACGTCGGGCTGACCGCGGGCGCAGGGCACCTGATCGAGGAGTTCGGGAGCGAATGGCTGCGCGAGACCTTCCTGCCGCGCATGTACGGCGGCTCGTGGAGCGGGACCATGGCGCTCACCGAGCCGCACGCGGGATCCAGCCTGGCCGACGTGCGCACCCGCGCGCGCCCCACCGCGGGCGGGCACTACCTGCTGGACGGCAACAAGGTGTTCATCTCGGGTGGCGACCAGGACTTCACCGAGAACATCGTGCACCTCGCGCTGGCGCGCATCGAGGGCGCGCCGGCCGGTGTGAAGGGCATCTCGCTATTCGCGGTGCCCCGGCTGCGGCCCGGGCCCGACGGGCTCGCCGACAACGACTGCCATTCCGCCGGAGTCTTCCACAAGCTCGGCTGGCGCGGGCTGCCGAGCATCGCGCTCAATTTCGGCGAGCGTGGCGACTGCCGCGGATGGCTGGTCGGCACCGCGCACCAGGGGCTCGCGCACATGTTCCAGATGATGAACTCGGCGCGGCTGATGGTCGGGATGAACGGGGTCACCAGCGCCTATGTCGCGTACCAGGAGGCGCTCGAGTACGCTCGCACGCGCGCGCAGGGCCGGCCGCTCTCGGCCCGCGACCCGCGCAGCCCACAGATCACCATCGTCCAGCACGCCGACGTCCGCCGCATGCTGCTGCGGCAGAAGGCGATCGTGGAGGGGTCGCTCTCCTTGCTCTCCGCCTGCACGCGGCTCACCGATCTGGCCGCGCACTCGGAGCGCGAAGCGGACCGGAACCGCTGCGCGATCCTGCTCGACCTGCTCACGCCGGTGGCGAAGACCTTCCCCGCGGAGAAGGGGTTCGAGGCGAACGTGCTCGCCGTCCAGGTGCATGGCGGCTACGGGTACACCAGCGAGTACCTCCCCGAGGCGTGGATGCGGGACCAGAAGCTGAACACGCTCCACGAGGGGACCAGCGGCATCCAGGCGCTCGACCTCCTCGGCCGCAAGGTGTTGGGGACCGGCGGCGCGTCGCTGCGCGCGCTCGCCGAGCAGGTCACGGCCGACTGCGAACGTCCGGGCGTCGACCCGGAAGAGAGCGCGCAGCTCCAGCGCGCGCTGGCGACCATCGGCGAGACCACCATGCACCTCGGCTCGCTCGGCGATCGCGACGCGATGATGCGGAACTCGTCTGACTACATGGAGCTGTTCTCGATCGCGGTGGTCGCCTGGCAGTGGCTGCTCCAGGCAGCCGCGGCGCGCGAGGGGCTGCGCCGCGATCCCGCATCTTCCGATTTCTACCAAGGCAAGCTCGCGGCGGCCCGCTACTGGTTCGCCACCGAGGTGCCGCGCATCGACCACCTCTGCGCCCTGTGCCGCTCACCGGACGACTCGTACGCCAGCATGCGCCCCGAGTGGTTCTAGGCGACGGTGCGGCACCGGCCTTAACGCAGCGCGTCCCGCCCCGGTGCGGATAATCCTGCACTCACCCTGACGGACACCCGCGGCCCGCTCCAACCCGGTCGACCGATGCGCGCGCTCGTTCCACGAACGCGCGACCGTACATCTGCTCAGCGGCGTGTTGGTTATGCGCTCGACAGAGCAGGCGGATCCGGTCCGCCCGGTGGAGATGCGTTCGCGCGAATCCGTCGCGGTGGTCAAATTCGATAGCGCCCGTCTCGCCGCACCTGCGGCCATGCTCGTCGGTGAACGTGCAACGTCCGCCGTCGCGCTCGAAGACCTCGCGTTTGATGGCGTCCGGGATGTGACGCGAGGCCGATGCATCTGTGTCTTCCGCCGGAGCCTGTCGCGCCTTCCGACCCGTGGCGAACCGCTCCTTCTTTACCTGGTCAATCAGCAAATCGAGAGCCCTTTCGAAGATCGTCCCCAGGTCTCCGTCTGGAATTCGGTGGCGGAGCAGATCCTGGGCCTGGCGGAACTTGTCATGACACACGCGACTGCCGGTGAACTGGAACTTGAACGTCTCCTCGGCGAGCGGAGCAACCACCGCCCGGCGTTCATCGCGTCGCGGTGGCGGGGCAGGCGGCGGTGCGAACGTGAGAGCAGGCGGCGACTCCGGCGACGTCACCGGTGCTGCAGTCCCGAACGAGAATGCGGGTGACGCCTGGGGTAGCATGATCGGGCGGCCAGGGAGCTTTCGGACCACAGTCGGAACCGGCGGCTGCGGCCAAAGACGCGCGACCAGCTCTTCTATCTGGCGCTTCGACTTGCCCGCCGCCTCGACCAACACCTTTTCCTGGTTCTCGGTGGTCAGGTGCGGCGCGAGCAAGCGCAGCCCGGCCAGGTGCACCTGCCCCGAGCGGAGCGCCTCCAGGATCACCGGCATGCGTCGGGCGGCGCGGGCGAGATCGATCCGGTTGCAGGCGACGTCCTCGGAAAAGCCGAGCTCGCCGACGCAGAAGGCGAACATCGAGGAGAACGTCCAATCGAGGTAGAGCTTCCGCTGGTCGATCTCACCGAGATGGACGAGAAGCTCCGCGTCGACGCCGTGTGATGTTCGCACGAGCTCCCGCGTAGCGGAACGGAGGTTCGAAGAGCTGAGCGATTCGACAACGATTCGTGAGTTGATCATGTGCGCAGTCGTAGCACAGCGTTTTTCGGAGCTCTCCGGACGCCACACGTAAACGCTGGGCGGCACTGCGACCCGCGAGGAGAAAGGGGGGCAAACGGCCGCTCTCGACGCATCTCCAGCAGCTACAGGGTCGTTGTTGCGAACCCTTGCGGCCGTTGCGAAACAAACGCCCCAAACCTGTCAATCGCAAACCACCCGCATACGTCACTTGTCCGATGCTGCACCACGTGCCACCGATCTGCATCCGCGCCGGGGCGGGACGCAGCGCGTTAGGCGGGGCGGCTGGTAATTGGTCCTCGCGATTGCCGGAGATGAGAGTGGGCTCGAATCACCGGGCTCGGTCGCGACAGAGCACCACGCCCACATCGTCTGGCAACGCGCCCGAACGCAATCGCGGCAGCTCCGCGATATGGTGTGCCACGGCATCGAGGTCGGGGCCACGCGCGAGCGCTGCGATCCGGGCACGCGGCGCGTATTTCAGGAGTCCATCGGAGGCCAACAACAGCGTGCCCTTGCCCAAGTCGGCCTTGAACGCCACGGGGACTGCTGAACCGCTCCCCACGAGCGGCTTGCGCACCTGCTCCTCTGTCAGCTCGTCGATACGGTCGGTGACGAGCCACGCGCCGCAGTCACCGGCACTCGCGCCCACGATCGTGTTTTCGACTACGACGGCGACGACGAGCGCGCATTGCCCGCGGCTTACCGCAGGCGTGGCGTCAATGCGGGTGATCAGCGACGCGCACCACTCCGGGTGCTGTGCGTTCGCCTGACGGGCAGCGTCCGAGATCATGCGCACAGCGTGCTCAGCCGCTTCCGCGCCGCCGCGCATGCCGCCGGAGCCGTCAGCGACGGCGAGCACGAGGGCCTCCGTCGTGCGGATCACCGTGACACGATCCTGCCCCTGCCCCTTCGACGGGAGCACCACGTAAGCTACGTCAGGATGCCAACCGGCGTCGGCGGTCACGGCGCCAGACTACACGTCTACGGTCCGGGCAACTCGGTTCTAGACCAGCCACAGCCCCGTCGCGATGACCACCAGGGCCACGCCGTCCATCGCGGTGAGCGGCTCGCCCAGCAGCACCGCACCCAGCAGCAGGCCGAACACGGGAGTCAGGAAGAAGTACGCGCTGACGCGGCTCGCCTCGCCGTGCTGCAGGATCCAGAACCAGAGCATGGACGCGCCGACGCTGAGGACGAGGACGAGGTAGGCGAGGCTGCCCGTGAGGGGCGCCGTCCACTGGACGTGGGGCGGGCCCTCGATCAAGAGCGCCGCGGGAACGAGCGCGAGACCGGCGCAGAACAGCTGGGCGGCGTTGAGCACCACCGGGTGCGGCCGCGCGCGCATCCGCTTGTAGAGCACGTTCGAGAACACGAACGAGAGGACGCCGGCCAACGAGAGCAACACGTCGACCGGGCGCGCCGCGCTCGATCCCGCTCGCGTGTGCATCGCAAGCACCACGCCCGCGAAACCCAGGACCAGCCCGCTCGCCTTGCGGATCGTCAGCGGTTCCCGGAGCAGCCAGGGCGCTACCAGCGCCAGGATGAGCGGGTTCGTGCTGGCGACGATGGAGCCCATCCCGGCCGACATGTGGCGCAGGGCTTCGTAGCTGAGCCCGAGATAGAGGGCGTTGCCGCCCAACCCGAGCGCGAACAGCCGGAGCCAGGTCCCGCCGTCGCGGGGCACCGGCAGCCTGGCGATCCGAGCGACCGCGAAGAGCAGCCCGCCGGCGAGGAGGAACCGGATCCACAGGATGGTCAGCGGAGGGGCTCCGAGCGCGAGGATCCTGCTCGGGACGAAGGCGCTCGCCCAGAGGAACACATAGAGGATCGCCGCGGCGACTCCCAGGGCCCGGCGGGGCCGTGGCTCTGTGGGCAGGGGAACTTCGGCCACGGTCGCTCAGATGTCAGTTCGGGCGGCGCGGTTCGGCGGCCTGCTCGAGCTGCTCGATCTGCTCCCGCGCGTCGTCCAGCTGCGCGCGCAGGTCCTGGACCTCGGACTCGCGCTGGCGCAGACGGCCCTGCACGTCGGCCAGCTGGAAGAGAAGCCCGCGGATCTGGGTCATCAGCCGCGACGCCTCGGATTGCTGCGGCTCGGCGTTGGGCGGCGGCGGCGCGGCGGGCTGCGGGGGGAGCGCCGGCTTGGAGGTGGCGAGCGGCGCTTCGTCCGCTTCGAGCGCCTCGCTGATGTCTCGCAGGATCGCCTCGGGATCGCCCGCCGGCGCCTGGCCGCGAGTCGCCGGACCCGCGCCCTGGGCCGGCGCGCGCGCCGCGGGCGCGGACAACGCCCAGGGGACTTGCTCGGCCTTCTCCCCGCCTGGGTTGGTGCGGCGCAGCTCGGGCGCGACCACCGCCTGCACCCGATCGATGCCGAGCGCCGTGAGCAGCTCCTCGAGCCGGTCCGCTTCGTCCGCCTCGATCTCGGTGAATTGCACACCGAGCCCGGCGATAAAGCGCGCCGTGGCCGCCTCCTCGGCAGTGATCACGCCCGCGACCAGGCCGACCAGGTGCAGCGGCTTGCGCCCGCCCGGCTTGACCAGGTCGATCTGCAGCGCGGTCCCTTGCGGGAGCTGCTGCTCGGTGCGCAGGAACAGCCCTCCCGCGGAGAGGTTCTCCACCTGGCAAGCGAAAGCCGCCGAGGGCCCGCGGACGTGCGCGACGACCCCGCGGGGCCTCACGCGCGTGTACCTTCTCTTTTCCTTGCTGGTCGCCACGGCCCCAATCTACCGCGATGCGTGCGCCGTGGAGAAGAAACGTGACACCGCCGGCGCCTGCGCGGCCCGGAAGGCGGCGCAGGTGCGCAACTGCTCGATGGCCTGCGCATGGCGGCGCGGGCCGCCCGGCAACGTCGCCATCCGCTCCCGGAAGAAGCCGTCCACTTCGGCGCGCTTCGCCTCGTCGCAGAGGGCGGACCCGGCGGCGACCAGGCCCGCCGCCTCGCGGGCCGGCAGCCTGCCGGCGAGCTCCCCGAAGTTGGCGCGGACGAAATCATACGCGGCCACGCGGGCCTCGACGGACCGCGTGGCCCCGTAGACCAACGTGATCGCCTCGCGCGCGGGGAACTCGGTGGAGAGCGCGATGCGCATGGCGTCGCGAGCGATCGCGGGGTCGCGGAAGCTTCCCATCGCCTCGAGAAGCAGGAGCCGGTGGTGCCGGTCGCCTTCCTTCCGCGCGGCGGTGTGCATCTCGTCGAAGAGCGCCCGGTCCCCGTGCTCGGCCGCGACGGTCAGCGCGACGGGGACCACGGTGGGATCGACCGCGCGCCGGTCCGAGAGCCACGCCCGCGCCCGCGCGCGGGCCTCCGAGACGATCGTCGGATCGTCGGCGGCGTGCCCGAGCACCTTGAGCAGCGCCGCGCGGAGCAGCTTCAGCTCGTCAGCCTCCCCGTGCCGTGGCGTCCAGCCGAGCTGGCGCGCCCGGGGCGCGTACAGGTCGCGGATCCAGCGGCGGTACTGCGGCAGCTCCGCCTCGCGGAGGAGGTCGTCGTCGCGGACCCCGCTCGCCACCGCGATGGTCGCTTCCACCACGTGCCGATCCGGATCGCGCGCGAGCGGCGCGACCACCCGCAGCAGCTCGCCGTGGTCCAGCTTTCCGGCGCGAGAGAGCGCGATCAGGTCCTGCAAGGCGGCGACGCGTTCGGCCGGGACCAGCCGGCGCCCGCCGTCCGCCAGCAGGCGTTCTTCGCTCGCGGAAAGGTGGTAGTACCCGGCCCCGCCCGCATTGGCGACGACGTCCGTCGGACAGCCCCTGGCCGCCAGCTCGAAGGAACCGGACCTTGCCGCGAGCAGGGCGCAGTGCCGGCCGCCGCGCCAACGCGCGCAGACGGGGATCTGCCAGACCTGCTCCCGCTGCTCCGGCGTCGGCTCCACGCCGAGCGGGACGTACCGCTCCTGCGACAGCTCGAGCCGCGGCCGCTTTCCCGGCTCGCAGCGCACCTGCGCGGTGACGAGCGGGAGGCCGGGTTGATCGAGGAAGGTGGAGAAGGCAGGTTGCACGTCCAGGCCAGCCTCGGAGGAGACGTCGGAGAGGAAGTCGCTCGCGGTCGCGCTCGAATACGCGTGCGCCTTCAGGTAGCGCTGCACGCCGCGGCGGAACTTCTCGGGGCCGACGAACTGCTCGAACATGTGGATGACCGAAGCGCCCTTGAGATAGGTGATCGCGTCGAACGCGTTGAGCATGTCGTCGTTCGAATCGATCGGCTGGCGGATGCGGCGCGCGGTGAGGAGGCTGTCCGCCTTCAGTGCGCGCCCGCGCGCTCCCACCCGATCCAAGGCCGCGCCCCATTCCGGGTGCCAGGATTCCAGCGCCTTGTAGGTCATCCAGGTGGCGAACGCCTCGTTGAGCCACAGGTCGTCCCACCAGGCGTTGGTGACCAGATCTCCGAACCACATGTGGGCGAGCTCATGCGTCGAGACGCTCGCTTGCGCGCGGCGGAACGCGGGGGCGTCCTCGCCGGGAGGGACCAGCAAGAGCGTCGAACCGTAGGTGACCAGCCCCACGTTCTCCATCGCGCCGCGCCCGAGCGGCACCGCGATGACGTCGAGCTTGTCGAACGGGTACGCGATGCCGAACCAGCTCTCCAGCCTCGGCACGATCTGGGGCGTGATCTCCGTCGCCCATCCGGCCTGCGGAACCAGTCCCTGCGGCACGATCACGCCGACCGCCGTCGCGCCCTCGCCCGCCTTGCCGGCGTCGATGCGCTCCCAGGGACCGACCGCGAACGCGGTGAGATAGCTGGGCAGCGGCCGCGTCGGCGCGAACCGTACCGTGGTGAAGCCATCCGCGTCGTCCTGTTGCGACTCGATCGGCGTGTTGGCGAACGCGCGCTGCCCGGTCTTGACCCGGAGGGTGAGCTGCCAGGGCACCTTGACCGACGGCTCGTCGAAGCAAGGGTACGCGCGGCGCGCGTCGATCGGCTCGAAGTGCGTCGAGACGTACCACCGGCCGCCGTCCTCCGTCTGGAAGACGCCGGCGCTGTCGCGGCGCGACACGCGGCCCGAGTACGTCAGGCGCAGCGTCGCTTGGCCGGGAGGCAGGGGCCTCTCGAACGCAATGCCGACGAAGTCCCTCGGCTGCGCGAGCACGCGCCCCGGCAAGGTCGCTCCGCCCGCCCGCGCCTCGGCGCGCGAGAGCTGGAGGTCCTGCGCGTTCAGCCACAGCACGGGCGTGATGGCCAGCACGTCGAGGTCGATCTCGATGATGCCGGTGAAGCCGTCCTGGTCCGGCACCACGGTGAGGGTCGGCCGGTAGCGGACGGGACGGACCGTGTCCGGAAGCCGCAGCGCGGGCGGCCGCTCGTCCGGGGCGTCGGGCGCCTTCGCCGTGGTGCTCGCCGAGGCCGTCGGGTTGGCGCTGGGGCCCGGCTGCGGAGTCGGGCGCACGGGCGCTCCACGCTCGGTCACGCAGCCCAGCACGAACAGCAGCGGCAGCAGTCGCTTCATCTGCAAACACCTCCGGGCCGCGCACCATCCCGCGCCCCCGGGCGCTTTGCAAACCTGCACGTCCGCTCTCCGTGCAGTACAAGGAGCCGTGCCCGCCGTGCTGGAGCTCCAAGGAGTGGCGCATCGCTTCGGACGGCTGGGGCCGCTGGACCTGCGCGTCGCGGAGGGGGAGACCCTCGCCGTGCTGGGTCCGAGCGGCGCCGGGAAGACGACGCTCTTGCGCCTCCTGCTCGGGCTGCTCGCGCCGGACCAGGGCACCGTGCGCTTCCGCGGCGAGGACGTCCGCGCGGTCGATCCGGCCGCGCTGCGCCGCCGCATCGGGTACGTCGTGCAAGGAGGAGGGCTGTTCCCGCATCTCACCGCCGAGGGGAACGTGACGCTGGTCGCGCGCTTCCTGAAATGGCCCCAGGAACGCATCGCCCGCCGGCTGGACGAGCTGTTGCACCTGGCGCGGCTACCGGAGGCGGCGCTGCAGCAGTACCCGGCGCAGCTCTCCGGCGGGCAGGCGCAGCGGGTGGGCCTCTTGCGCGCGCTGATGCTCGACCCGGAGGTGCTCCTGCTGGACGAACCGCTCGGCGCGCTCGACCCGGTGACCCGGTTCGACCTGCAGGCCGATCTGCGGACCGCCTTCGAGCAGCTGCGCAAGACCGTGGTGCTGGTCACGCATGACCTCGGGGAGGCCGCCTTCTTCGCCCACCGCATCGCCCTGCTCCACGAGGGCCGCATCGCGCAGGAGGGCACCTTCGAGGAGCTGGCGCGCGCTCCGGCGGACCCCTACGTGGCACGATTCATCCACGCGCAGCGCGCTCCGCTGGAGCGGTTGCGATGATCCTCGCGCTGCTCGCCGTGGTGCAGATCGGCTCCAAGGCGTTCACCGAGTCGGTGATCGTGGCGGAGATGGCCGCGCAGCTCGCCCGGAGCGCGGGCATCGAGGCGGTGCACCGGCGCGAGCTGGGTGGCTCGCGCATCCTCTGGGACGCGCTCCTCCGCGGAGAGATCGACGCGTATCCCGAGTACACCGGCACGATCGCGCAGGAGCTGCTCCCCGGGCAGGGCGATCTGCGCGACCGCGTCGCCGGCAAAGGCGTGGTGATGTCGCGCTCGCTCGGGTTTTCCGACAGCTACGCGATCGGCATGCAGCGGGCCGCCGCGGAGCGGCTCGGGATCCGGACGCTGGAGGACCTCGCGCGCCACCCGCGGCTGCGGCTCGGCTTCAGCAACGAGTTCATGGACCGCAAGGACGGCTGGCCCGCTCTGCGCGCCGCCTACCGGCTGCCGCAGCGGGACGTCCGTGGCCTGGAGCACGACCTCGCCCTGCGCGCCCTCGCCGGCGGCGCGATCGACGCGACCGACCTGTACACGACCGATGCCGAGATCGCGGCCTACGACCTGGTGGTCCTCGAGGACGTGCGCCGGTTCTTCCCCGACTACGAGGCGGTGCTCTTGTGGCGGAAGGACCTGCCCGCGGGCGCGGCGGCGGCGCTACGCAGGCTGGAGGGGCGCGTCTCCGCGCGCGAGATGATCGAGATGAACGCGCGCGTGAAGTTCCGCCACGATCCGGAGGCCGTGGTCGCGGCCGATTTCCTCGCCGGCGCCCTCGGGGTGCGCGGCGCGGCGCAGATCGAGGGACGCGCCCGCCGCATCGCCGCGCGCACCGTCGAGCACCTCGAGCTGGTGGCGATCTCGCTGGCCGCGGCGCTGATCGTGGCCGTGCCGCTCGGGATCGCGGCCTCGCGCAAGCCGCGCGCCGGGCAAGTGCTGCTGGGCGCCGTCGGGCTGGTGCAGACCATCCCCTCGCTCGCCCTGCTCGTCTTCATGATCCCGCTGCTGGGCATCGGCGCCCGGCCCGCGATCGCCGCGCTCTTCCTCTACAGCCTGCTCCCCATCGTGCGGAACACGGCGGCGGGCCTCTCCGGAATCCCGCCCGAGATCCGCGATTCGGCCGAGGCGCTCGGCCTTCCGCGCCTGGCGCGGCTGCGGCTGATCGAGCTGCCCCTCGCCTCTCCCGCCATCCTCGCCGGCGTCCAGACGGCCGCGGTCATCGACGTCGGTACCGCCACGCTGGGGGCGCTGATCGGCGCGGGCGGGTACGGGCAGCCCATCCTCACCGGCATCCGGCTGGCCGACCTGGGCCTCATCCTGGAGGGCGCGGTGCCCGCGGCGCTGCTCGCGCTCGTCGCGCAGGCGTTGTTCGAGCTGCTCGGCCGGGCCGTCGTCCCGCGGGGCTTGCGGCTGTGACCGTGCGGCTGCGCAGCGCGCGCGGTCGCGGCGTGCTGCTGGCCACCGTGCTCGGCTCGGGCATGGCGCTCCTCGATTCCACCGTGGTGAACGTGGCACTGCCGGTGCTGGGACGCGAGCTGCACGCGGACATGGCGGGCTTGCAGTGGACGGTCGACGCCTTCCTGCTCACGCTGACCGCGCTCCTGCTCCTCGGCGGATCGCTGGGGGACGCGCTCGGGCGCCGGAAAATGTTCGTCGCCGGCCTGGTCTGGTTCGCGATCGCCTCCGCGGCGTGCGGGCTTGCGCCCTCGATCGGCGCTCTGGCCCTTGCCCGCGCGGTGCAGGGCGCGGGAGCAGCGCTGCTCGTTCCCGGGAGCCTCGCCGTCCTGCGCTCGAGCATTCCCGAGGACGAGCAGGGCCAGGCGGTCGGCGCGTGGGCGGGCCTCTCGGGCGTGACGACCGCGCTGGGTCCACTGCTGGGCGGGTGGCTCATCACCGCCTGGTCGTGGCGCGTGGTGTTCTTCCTCAACCTGCCGCTCGCGGCCGCGGCGGCGTGGGCCGGGATGCGCTGCATTCCCGAGTCTCGCACCTCGGGCTCCTTGCGCATCGACGTGCCTGGAGCCGCGGCGGCGACGCTGGGGCTCGGAGGGTGCGTCTATGCGCTGATCGAGGCCCCGGCGCATGGACCCGGTGTCGCAACCGCGGCTGCGCTGGGAGCAGCGTGTCTGGCGGCGTTCGTCTGGATCGAGGCTCGAAGCCGCAACCCGATGCTCCCGCTGGACCTGTTCCGCTCCCGGCAGTTCTCCGGCGCGAACGCGGTGACGCTCGCGGTCTACTTCGCCCTGGGCGGGGCGACGTTCCTGCTCATCATCTATCTCCAGAGCGTGCTCGGTTACTCGCCGCTCGCGGCGGGCGCCGCGCTCACGCCGATCACGCTGCTGCTGCTCGTCCTGTCCGCACCCGCGGCCAAGCTCGCCTCGCGGGTCGGGTATCGCGTGCCGATGACGGCGGGCCCGCTCATCGCGGCTGCAGGTGTCGCGTTGCTGGCACCCGTCGGGAGCGGCTCGAGTTACGTCTCCGGCGTCCTGCCGGGGATAGCCCTTCTCGGCCTCGGGCTCGCGGCGACCGTCGCGCCGCTCACGAGCGCGGCGCTCGCCGGGGCGGAGACACGCCACGCGGGAATCGCCGCCGCGGTCAATACGGCGATCTCGCGGCTCGCTGGCCTGCTCGCGGTCGCGCTGCTGCCGTTACTCGCGGGGATCTCGGCCGCGGATGCCGGCTCGCTCGCGGCCGGCTTTCCGCGCGCGATGTGGATCTGCGCGGCTGTGTGCGCGGCGGGCGGGCTCTGCGCGTTGGCCACGCTGCGCACTTGACGGAGCACTGCCGCAGCGCGGCGCGACGGCAGCCGGTGGGTCTGCTACACGCGTCTCTCTACGTCCGCGATGGCCCCGGAGGTCCCCATGCGCACCCAGATCCTCGGCAGCGGCTTCGTGACCGGGCAGAACCTCGTCACCAACGACCAGTTGGCGCGGATGATGGACACCTCCGACGAGTGGATCCGCGAGCGGAGCGGCGTGGAGACGCGCTACTACGTCGAGCAGGGGACCACCACCAGCGACCTGGGCGCGGGCGCGGCCCGGAAGGCGCTCGAGGACGCGGGCGTGGCCAAGGAGGAGATCGACTACATCGTCTTCGCCACGATGACTCCCGACCACTACTTCCCCGGGTGCGGCGGCATCATGCAGGACAAGCTGGGCCTCTCGCACGTGCCGGCCCTGGACATCCGGCAGCAATGCACCGGCTTCATCTACGGCCTGCAGATCTCGGACGCGCTGCTCAAGGCCGGCCAGGCGCGCACCGTGCTGCTCGTCGGCGCCGAGGTGCATACCGGGTTCATGCCGTGGACCAAATGGGACTACCTGCTCGGCCGCGGCGGTGAGCCTCCGACGGACGAGGAGAAGGCGGTGTACACGAGCTTCCGCGATCGCACCGTCCTGTTCGGCGACGCCGGCGGGGCCGTGGTGTTGCGCCAGGGCGAGGGCGACACGGGGCTCCTCGGCTTCCAGGTCCACTCCGACGGGGCCAACTTCAAGGACCTCTACGTCCCCGGCGCCGGATTCGCTCGCCGCCCCTACGTCAACGAGGTAGACGTGCGCGAGTGGCGGCACGTCCCCGAGATGAACGGCCGCGCGGTCTTCAAGCTGGCGGTGGCGCGCATGCCCGAGGTGGTCCGCGAGCTCTGCAAGAACCAGGGCGTCTCGATCGCCGAGATCGACCTGCTCATCGCGCACCAGGCGAACCTGCGCATCAACGAGGTGGTGCAGCGCGCCCTCGGCCTCTCGAACGAGCGCGTCTACAACAACATCCAACGCTACGGGAACACCACCGCCGCCACCATTCCCATCGCCCTCGACGAGTGCAGGAAGAGCGGCCGCATCCGCCCTGGCAACCTGGTCTGCTTCGTCGGCCTCGGCTCAGGCTTCCACTGGGGCGCCGCGCTGATGCGGGCCTAGCTCGTGCCCGCTTTCGTGTGCCCGGTCTGTGGATTTGGCGCTCTGAACGAGCCGCCGTACGAGGAATCAGGCTCTCCGAGCTACTCGACGTGCCCGTGCTGCGGGACCGAATTTGGATACGGCGACGCCACCGAAGCGCACGCGACATTGCGCAAGGCATGGATCGAAAAAGGGAGCCCTTGGTGGAGCGGGAGTGTCGGGCCGCCGAGCGGCTGGGATCCGCAGGGGCAATTGCACAAGTTGTTCATTGCGTAGTGGAAGAGCGTGCTCCCGCGCCCGGAACGCGCGCTCACTGCGGCTGCACTAGCCCGCCGGCAAACCCAGCGTCCACCCGATCCGCAGCAACCACGTGTGCGGCTGCGCGACGAGCTGCCGGTGCCCGTACGAGGTGAGCAGGTCCACGGCATCGGGGCCCACCGCTCGTCCGCGGCGCGCAGCGTGGATCATCCTGTTCCCGAGTACGTAGGCGATGGCGTTGGCGGTCTCCGTCGGCGACCGGAGCTGGTGCGCGTGATACCGATCCGCAAACACCTTCCCGCGGCGCTCAAGCACGCGGTTCACGGCCCTCGCGATGCGGATCGAGAGACCCTGGATTCCGCGCGCCAGTGCCGTCGCGTCGTCCGCCTCCACGATCAGGTGGAGATGATTCGATTGTACGGAGAAGTGCACGATCCGGAAGCCATCGCGCTCGCCGCCTCTCCCGATGCACGAGGCCACTACGCGGAAGCAGGCCCGGCTCCGGAGGCGCGCTGCCTCGTCGCCGACTCGCGCGGTCACGTGCACCGGATGTCGCGCCGCGAGCGCCGGCCTGCGCAGGTGCGGCACGCCGGCTCCTGGTTTCTTCGGACGTCCCGCACCAGGCCGGTATCCGCCGCGTCCGCGATACTTCAGGTCGAGCCCGAGCTGTTTCGCTTTCGGCTTCGCCATTGAAAACAGCATAAATCGTGACCCTGACATTCGAAGCGCATTGAGCGTGAACCGCAGCGGCGACTACTCGCTTCGGAGCACAGTCATCGGGTCGAGGCGTGCCGCGGCGAGCGCGGGCAGGAGGCTCGCTGCGAGCGCGATGGTCCCGAGCGTCGCCGCGACGACGGCGAACGTCAGTGGGTCGCGCTCGCTGACTCCGTAGAGGAGCGCGGCCAGGAACCGCGAAAGGGCAACCGCTCCAAGCACGCCCAGGGAAACGCCCAGCAGAGCGAGGCGCGCCGCGCGTGCGAGCACGAGCGCGGAGAGCTGCCGCCGCTGCGCACCGAGCGCCGCGCGGACGGCCAGCTCCCGTCGGCGCTGGACCACGGAGAACGCCATCGCGCCATAGACGCCGAGCGCCGCGAGCCCCAGGGCCGCCGACGCGAAGGCGACGGCCAAGCCGAGCTGGAACCGCCGCTGCCGGAAGTGCCCGCCGAGGTAATGATCAAGCGGCTGCGTCGCCCCGAGCAGAAGCTGCGAGTCCAGTGGCGCGGCCACGCTCCGCAGCGCAGCCTCGACCCGTCCCGGAGGTAAGGCGCTCTTGACCACCAGCATGGCTCCGTCTCCGTAGGCTGGCTCGTTCCGAGCAAACCGGAGCTGCGGCAGGTAGACCTCCGGCAGAGAGGTGGACGCCGGTCCCCATTGGCGCACGTCCTGGATCACGCCGACGACGGCGAAGGAGATCCCCGGCCAGTCGTACGATCTGAAGAGCGCGCCGATCGGCTCCCGCCCGAAGAGGAATCGAGCCACGAACGTCTCGTTGACCACGGCGACAGGGGCGCTGTGCGCGTCGTCGGCCGTGCCGAGGTCGCGCCCTTTGACCAGCCGGATGCCGGCCGTCGCGAGGTACCCGGGGCTGAACCAGTTGATGCTGGCGACGTCGGGCGTGGTGTCGGTGGGGTTCCTTCCCTCTACGATGAGGGTGTCGTCCCATCCGCGGCTGGCGTCCAACGGCAGATAGCCCACCAGGGCTGCGCTCTCGACGCCCGGGATGGCTTGAGTCGCCGCGAGAAGCTGCGCCGTGGCAGGGGTGAACGAGGCGCCCTGTGGGTACACCAAACTCGCCACGAGGTTCGCCGGTTCGAGACCGAGCGGGACCGCGGCGAACCGCTCCAGGCTGCGCACGAGCAGCCCGGCGCCGATCGCCAGCAACAGTGCGAGCGCGAGCTGAGCGACAACCAGCGCGTCGCGCACGCGCGAACGGGTCCCGCTCGCGGTCGCAAATGCTCCGCCGTCCTTCAGCAGCAGGAAGAGATCCGACCGGAGCGCGTGCCAGGCGGCCGCGGCGCCGGCGAGCGCACCGGAAAGCAAGGACGCGAGCAGCGCGAATGCCGCCATGCGCCAATCGACGTGCAACTCGTTGAGCCGCGGGATCCCGGCCGGCGCGAGAGCGACCACGCCACGGACGGCGAACACGGCGAGGACGAGTCCCAAGGCGCCGCCGGCAACGGCCAGCAGGACTCCTTCGCCGACCTGCTGCAACGCCACCCTGCCGTGACCGCCGCCCAATGCCGCGCGGATCGCCAGGTCCCGGCCGCGCGCGGTCCCGCGCATCAGGAGGAGCAAGGCCACGTTGGCGCAGGCGATGACGAGCAAGAGGAGCACGGAAGCGAATGCCGCCCTGAGCGCGGGGGCTGCCTCTCCGGTCAGCCAATGGAGCAATGGCTCGACCACGACGCCGTATCCGTTGGTGGCGTGCACGATGGCATCCATCTCGGCTCTCGCCGCCGCGATGGTGATGCCAGGCTTGAGACACGCGATTCCGTAGAGCCCGCTCCGTGCGGTGGGAAGCGCCGCCTGCTCGGCCGTGATGCCGAGCGGCAGGAACAGCTCGTACTTCTCGAGCCTGGGAAAGGCGACGCCGCGCGGCAGCACTCCGACGATGACCGCTGGCTTGTGATCCACTTGCAGCGTGCGCCCGAGCACGCCGGGGTCAGCGCCGAGCTCCCGCCGCCAGAAGGCGTCGCTGACGATCACTACTTGCTGCCCGCCGGCGAAATCCTCGGCAGCCTCGAAGGCGCGCCCGCGCGCGGGAGCGATGCCGAGCGTCGCGAACATGCTTGCGCTCACATTCGCCATCCGCGCCTGCCGGGGTCCCGATGCCGACGCGACCGTGGCGCTGTGCGGATAGAAGGCGCCGATGGCCTCGACCGTCGTCGCCTGCTTCTGAAGTTGGAAGAATTCAACGGCGCCCATCGGTACGCGCTGACCTGTGCCCTCGACGGAGATGACCTGGATCAGCCGCTCCGGCGCCGTGTACGGCAGGGGCCGCAGCAGCGCTGCGTCGACGAGGCTGAACATGGCCGTGCTGCTGCCCACCCCGATCGCCAGCGCGACGACGGCGACCGCAGTGAACCCGGGCTCGCGCGCGAACCCGCGGATGCTCTGCCGGAGATCGACTGCGAAGCCCTGCATGAGGTGACTGCCTCCCGTTCACTTCTCCTCGCCCTGCGCCGGGCCCTTCGGTGAGGGATTCGGCTCCTTGCCTGCCTTCTGTAGCTGCTCCTGGCTGCGGCCAAGCTCGTCCATCTCCTTGGGGTGCGTCTCGAGGAACTCCAGGTTGGCGGGGTTCATCGCCTCGCCGATCCTTGCCGCATCCATCTGGACGCCCTGAGCCTTCATGGCGGCGACCATGCCGGCCTGAATGGAGGCCATGTGGACCATGATGAACTCGCGGGCGGTGATCGACTCGGCGCGCAGGAGGGCGGCGACCCGCGGATCGCTCTCCAGCGCCTTCGCCTTCGCATCGAGCGTGTCGGCCTGCTTGCCCCGCTTCTCGGCGGAGAGCCCTAGCGCCGGGTCCTTGGCGACCTCGGCGGAAAGGCGGCGGGCGGCGGCGGAGGCCTTGCGGACGTTTTCGGTGGTGAGGCGGAACGCTTTCATCGCCTGGTCGTCCGCGGTCTTGAAGCGGGTTCCGGCGGCGAAGGCGGGAGCGGCGAGGAGCAGGAAGGCGAGCGTCGCGGTGCGCGGCATGGAGCCTCCGGTCGAAGGTGCGCGCCCTGCCTACCACAAGAATCTCGCGGCGAGCGGGCGGGTCATGGCAAGGTGGAGGCCCCATGCACAGGACCGCCCCGCTCCTCTGCCTGGCGCTGTCATTCGCCGCGCCCGCGCAGGAAGATCCCGACTTCCAGTTCCTGCAGAGCCTCACCCAGACCCGCTATTGGGACCTCGGGCGGCCCACCTCGATCCGCGTCACTCCGGACGGAAGCGCGGTGCTGTTCCTGCGAGGGCTGCCGCGCAACCCCGAGATGCGCCTCTTCTCGTTCGACGTGAAGACGGCGCGGGCGCGCGAGCTGATCACTCCCGAGCAGGTGCTGGGCGGAGCGCCGGAAGAGCTCTCGCCCGAGGAAGCTGCGCGCCGCGAGCGCATGCGCGTCACCTCGCGGGGGTTCACCAGCTACGACCTGTCCGAGGACGGAAGCAAGGTGCTGGTGACGCTCTCGGGCCGCGCATACCTCGTGCCCCTCTCGGGCGGCGCCGCCAGCCAGGTGGCCGGGCCCGGCGAAGGAGGGGAACCGGTCTTCGATCCGCGCCTCTCGCCCGACGGCAAGAGCGTCGGATTCGTGCGCGGCGGCGAGCTGTGGGTGGCCAAGGTGGACGGCGGGCCCGAGCTGCAGATCACCGACGGCGCCACCGCGCTCGTCACCCACGCCGCAGCCGAGTTCGTCGCCCAGGAGGAGCTGCGCAGGTACACCGGGTGGTGGTGGTCGGGGGATTCTCGCTGGCTGGTCTGGGAAGAGGCCGACTCGACCGACGTGGAGAAGCTCTGGATCGGCGACGCCGCGCATCCGGAGAAGCCGGTGGTCGCCAGTCCGTACCCGCGCCCGGGGAAGCCGAACGCGGTGACCCGCTTCGGCGTCACCAGCGCCGAGGGCGGGCCGACGACCTGGATCAAGGTGGACAAGAAGTGGGAGTACGTCGCCCGGGTCGAGTGGCCGTCCGGCGCGCCCCTGACGCTCGAGCTGCTCTCGCGCGACCAGAAGGACCTGGCGCTGGTCTCGGCGGACCCGAGGAGCGGCAGGACCCGCGAGCTGCTCCGCGAGCACGACGACGCCTGGGTGGAGTCGGTGCGCGACTACCACTGGCTGGCGGGCGGCAAGGGATTCTTGTGGAGCACCGAGGCGGGCGGCGAGTGGCAGCTCGAGCTGCGCAAGGCGGACGGCGCGGTGCTGCGGACGCTGACCCCGCTCGATTTCGGCTACGCGGGCCTCCGGCACGTCGACGAGCACACCGGCGTCGCCGTGGTCGCGCGCAGCCCCGATCCGCAGGACCGCCAGCTCTACGAGGTGCCGCTCGGCGGGGGCGCACCGCGCCCCGTGACGCGCGGTCCGGACTTGCACTCCGGAGAGTTCTCGCGCGACTCGACCGTCTGGGTGCGGATCGTCTCGTCCCGCACCGGGCAGGTGCGCCACGAGGTGCTGCGCGGAGGCACCTCCCTCGGCGAGCTCCCCGCGATCAACGAGCCCTATCCGTTCCTGCCGCGCGTGGAGATCAAGAAGGTCGGGCCCGCTCCAGGCTTCTTCGCCTCGGTGGTGCGGCCGCGCGACTTCGACGCGCGCAAGAAGTACCCCGTCTGGGTGCAGGTCTACGGCGGACCGACGGGACCGCTGGTGGTCCCTTTCGCGGCGCGCTACCTCGTCGATCAGTGGATCGCCGATCACGGGTACCTGGTGGTCCGGATCGACAACCGCGGGACCACCGGCCGCGGCCACGCGTGGGAGCGCGCCATCCTCGGCCGCTTCGCCCAGGTCCCGCTCGACGACCAGGTCGCGGCGCTGCAGGCGCTCGCCAAGCTGGAGCCCGCGATGGACCTGGGACGCGTCGGCATCTACGGGCACAGCTTCGGCGGCTTCATGTCCGCGCTGGCGGTCGCGCGCCGCCCCGAGGTGTTCCGGGTGGGCGTCGCCAGCGCGCCGGTGGTGGACTGGATGAACTACGACACCGCGTACACCGAGCGCTACCTGGGCGTTCCGCCTCCCGCCGGCACCGCGGACGACTACCCCCGCAACGGCGTTCTGGCCTACGCGAAGGACCTCTCGCGGCCGCTCCTCGTCATCCACGGCACCGCCGACGACAACGTGCACTTCAGCGAGTCGCTGCTCCTCGCCGACACGCTCTTCCGCGCCGGCAAGAAGTTCGAGTTCCTGCCGCTCGCCGGCATGACGCACATCATCGCCGAGCCGGCGCTGCAAGCCCGAGACTGGCAGCGCGTCTTCGCCTTCTTCGACCAGCACCTGAGGAAGGAACCATGACCGCCCTGCTTTTCGCCTTCGCGCCCGCCGCCCCCGCTTGAGACGTTCGCCGCTCTCGCGCATCCTAGCCACATGACCGGCTTCCTGCTGCGGAACGGCTACGTGCTGCTGTTCGCGGCCTCGCTTTGCGAGCAGCTCGGCGCCCCGCTTCCCGCCTCCCCGCTGCTCCTCGCCGCGGGTGTGCTGGCCAAGTCGGGGCACATGGCGTTGCCGCAGGTGGTTGGCGTGTCCGTCTTCGCCTCGATGCTCGGTCACGCCGTCTGGTTCTGGGCGGGTCGGAAGCATGGCGGGTCGGTACTGCGCCTCATCTGCCGCATCGCCATCGAGCCGGACTCCTGCGTGCGGCGCACCGAGGACCTGTTCGCGCGGCACGGAGGGCGCGCGCTGGTCGCCGCTCCCTGGGTGCCGGGTCTGGCGGTGGTGACGCCGCCGCTCGCGGGCATGTCGGGCATGACCTGGAAGCGTTTCCTGGCGCTGGATGCGCTCGGCGCGCTGCTCTGGGCCTCGGTGTTCGCAACGCTCGGATTCGTCTTCGGTCCGCAGCTGACGCTGGCGTTCGACGCAGCGCTGCGGCTGGGCGCCTGGTTCGGGCTGGGCGGCGGCATCGCGCTGGGCGTCTGGCTGGGCTGGAAGATCGCCCAGCGCCGGTCGCTGCTGCGCAGCATCGCCCTTACCCGCGCCGAGCCCGCCGCCGTGCTCGCCCGCCTGGACTCGGACGCCGCCCCGCTGGTGGTGGATCTGCGGCACCAGCTGGACCTGCAGGCGAACCCGACCTCGCTGCCGGGCGCGGTCGTGGTCGGCGTGGATGAGCTGCTGGACTGGGCGGAGGCCGTCCCGCGCGAGCGCGAGATCATCCTCACCTGCGACTGACCCAACGAAGTCTCCAGCGCCCGTGCGGCGCTCCGTCTCCGCGGCCGCGGCTTCAAGAATGCCGTCCCGCTTCGCGGCGGGATCAGCGGCTGGCGCACTCTCGGCTATCCCCTCCACCCGACGCGCCACCACTCCCACCCCGCCAGCGCCGTTCCAGTCGGTCTAAAGGCTTAGAACTTTTTCACCAAAGAGGTAGGCTTGGTCGCCATGGGGGATGGATACAACGCGACCGCGGACCTCTTGGAGAGGAACCTGGCCCACCCGGACCGGCCGGTGTTCCGGCAAGACGGGAGGGTCACCACCTACGGCGCGCTGTGCGAGCGGGCGAACCGGGCCGGCAACGCGCTCAAGGCGCTGGGCGTCCAGCTGGAGCAGCGGGTGCTGCTCTGCATGCTCGACACGCCCGATCTGCCCGCGGTGTTCTGGGGGGCGATGAAGGCGGGCCTCGTCCCGGTGCCCGTCAACACGCTGCTCACCACCGCCGACTACGACTACCTTCTGCGCGACAGCCGCGCCCGCGTGCTGGTGGTCAGCGCGGCGCTGCTGCCCAAGCTCGAGCCCGCCCTGCGTGCGCAGCCCTTCCTGCACTCCGTGGTCGTCGCCGGCGGCTCCGTGCCGGGCCACGTCGCGCTCGACGAGCTGCTCGCCCAGGCCCGCCCCGACCTCGATCCCGCCGCGACGACCCGCGACGACGTGGCGTTCTGGCTCTACTCGAGTGGCTCCACCGGCCAGCCCAAGGGAGCGATCCACCTCCACGGCGACCTGGCCGAGACCGCGCGCCTCTACGGCGAGGGCATCCTCGGGCTGCGCCCGGACGACGTGGTGTTCTCCGCGGCCAAGCTGTTCTTCGCCTACGGCCTGGGCAACGCAATGACCTTCCCCTTCGCGGCCGGCGCGACCTCGGTGCTGCTCGCCGACCGGCCCACGCCGCAATCCGTGGCGGCGCTCTTGCAAAAAGAGAAGCCCACCTTCTTCTTCGGCGTGCCCACGCTGTTCGCCGGCATGCTCGCCGATTCCACCGCGACCGATCTGGGCGGCCGCCTCCGCTTTTGCGTCTCCGCCGGCGAGCCGCTTCCGCGCGACATCGGCCTGCGCTGGCGCGAGCGCTACGGCGTGGACATCCTCGACGGCATCGGCTCGACCGAGCTGCTCCACATCTTCCTCTCGCTCCGGCCGGGCGACGTGCGGTACGGCACCACCGGCAAGCCCGTGCCGGGCTACGAGATCCAGATCGTCGACGAACAGGATCGGCCGCTGCCGCCCGGCGAGATCGGCGAGCTGCGCGTGAGCGGGCCTTCCAGCGCGGTCGCGTACTGGAACAACCGCCAGAAGAGCCTGCACGCCTTCCGCGGCCGCTGGACGTACACGGGGGACAAGTACGTGCAGGACGCGGACGGCTACTTCGTCTACTGCGGCCGCTCCGATGACATGATCAAGGCGGGCGGCCAGTGGGTGTCGCCGGCGGAGGTGGAATCTGCCCTCGTGGCGCACCCGTCGGTGCTGGAGGCGGCGGTTGTCGCGCACAAGGACGAGAACCAGCTCGACAAGCCGAAGGCGTTCGTGGTGCTGAAGCCCGGCGCCCGCGCCACGTCCGAGGAGCTGCAGCGCTTCGTGAAGGAACGCCTCGCCCCGTTCAAGTATCCACGGTGGGTCGAATTCGTCGAAGGGCTCCCGAAGACCGCTACGGGGAAGATCCAACGCTTCAAGCTGAGATCTATGCCTTGATTTCGTCCTGCGCAGCGTCGACCAGTCCTCGAATCGAGCTTTGGGCAACGACAGGGCGCGCGCGCTCCCCCGGCAAGAGCGCCAAAGTGACGCCGTTCATGACGGGCTTCCTGAACCTCCAGGAGAACAAGTTCTGGGGGCGGCCGGCGTACGTCCTGCAGATGCCCGACGGCGCCCTGCTCGTCTCGGACGAGCAGAATGGCGCGATCTTCCGCGTGAGCTATCGCAAATAGAGTCTGCAATCCTCGCCAGCAGATGCGAGCGGCCTCACTGCTTCGGGCGGTGCTGAGCGTGGCCATCGGGGGTCGCGACAGGTTCAGCGCGGTTTTTGATGAACGAAACGTAGGAGAACGCCTGAGGGAAGTTGCCCACCAGACGCCGCGATCCACGATCGTACGAGCGCGCCGATCACTCCCGCCATTGTCTGAAACTCTAGAATGCTGTCTGCGGCTGCCCGGCCTATTCGTTACTCAGGACGACGGAATACCTCGTAAATGGCGCCCTTCGTCAACGAAACCACGAAGAGGTTACCGTTGGGACCGGTAACAATATCGGTGCCGATCCCAAAATCTCTCCCGATGAGCAAGCTTTCGCTCCCGGTGAGATCATCTCTTCGGGGGTTCTCGGCCACCCGGCCTGAGAGCCCCGAAGCAGTCAAATCGATGTCCTCTCGATCCTTGGTCAGCTTGAAGTGAAGCAGGTAGCCGCCAACCGGGCGAGGTGTGGCCGCCCCCACGAAGAGGTCTCCCTCAAACTCCTCTCCTAGCCCGTCACCTTTTACGAAGCCAATAGCCGCAGGAGGTAGCTCGTTCTTCCAGCTGAACTTCGGATCGTTGTAACGAGATCCCGGCAGCACGAACAGGCGATCTAAAGCCTCTCGGGGCGTGCCGGCGATCAACTCAGGGGGCCAGCGCCGCTGCTGCAGTCTCGCTGCACTTGCGATCTCGATAGACTTGTAGTCGCGAATGCGCTCCACAGGTCCCATGATTTGGACCCAGCCGTTGTTGGCACCGGCATCGACTCGATTAATCTCGTCAAAGCTGTCACTGCCGTTTTCCTCGTCCCAGAGGTTGCCCGAGAGCGGATCGATAGCCAGGCCGAAACTGTTCCGAACGCCATAGGCGAAGACCTTCTGGATGTTCGCCCCAACCTCACCGCCTATTTCAGCCCCGGCCTTGAAGAATGGGTTCTCCTTCGGCGTGGTGCCATCATCATTCAGGCGCAAGATGACTCCTGTCAGATGAGCATTGTCTGGCGCTGGACCCCCAAACTGATCGTCGTGGATTCCGTCTCTAAACGTGCCGATCGTAACGTTCTGCATCCAACCACGGCGGCCGTTGTCGCCAATAAGGATGAAGAGCTTTCTCTTCTTCGTTCCGTTCTCGTTTTCTTGATCCTTGTCCGCGCGTTCATCGGCCTTCTCCTTTGCTTCGAACACGATCCTGCCGCCGTTGTGGTTTCCTCGAAGGGGCTGCCCCTCATCGGCCTGGAAGGCGCGCAGCCTGATAAGATTTTTGTCAAAGGTCAGCATGGACCCGTTCCATACGAATCGATCCACGCGGTTGCCCAGCAACGGTACGTCGGGGGGATTCCCGTTAACCGTCCCGGTACTGCTCTCGGTCCAGTACAGGTAAACAAGGCCGTTCTCTTCGAAGTCCGGGTGCAGGGCGATTCCCAACAGCCCACGCTCGGAGAAGAAGTTGACCGGTAGTTGCAGCACCGAGTCCTGCTGAAGCACGCCGTTTATGACCCGACGCACGTTCCCGGTGTTTTTCTCCAAGACCAGTATGTCGTCTTCATCGATGAAGGCGATCGTGGTCGGAGTTGTCAGACCTGAAACGAACTTCCTCACACTCAACCCAGGGGCCAACACGGTGGGCTCAGGCTGCTGCGCAACAGCGACAGGAGCAAGCGAAATGGCAGCCACCAAAATAGCCGGTACCATGTGGACGACCCAAACCTTAGGGCTCTTTCGTTGGCGATTCATTGTTCCTCCCTAGCGACGTCCCTTGGCGAGACACCAAGCTCATATGTCGTCCAGATCCCACTCGACGCTGTCTTCAAGGACCGCGGCGCGCGCGCTCCCCAAGCGCGCGCGCTCCCCAGGCGTTCATGACTCGCTCGGCTCATCCGCCTTGCGTCCGCCGTCCGCGTTCTGCCTTATGGAATAGGATGCGGAAAGGGCAGCGGCGACACACCGCAGATAGCTGGTGCGCAGGGCGGAAGAGGCGGAGTCGGGATGAGGAACTCATTCCCTTGGGTCTTTGCCGAACCGCCGGTCATGCACCTACCCGTAAAGGTATCGCGGTTGGGGTACGGTGTGGTGAAGCCGTCCGTGAGTGTCTGCATGAAGATCACGATCAGGTCCTCCTCGCGATCCGTCAGGCCGAGCTTACCGACCGTCGTGTTGACGTTGTTCGGGACCTCGGGCAGGGGCCAGCAGTTCACCTTTTCGATCGTTCCCGGCGGGCAGTGTCCCGACGTGACGGGGAACGGGAACACGTCGCGCGTATTGTAGAAATGGACGAGTTGCTTCAGGCTCTTGATGTAGCCATTGTGAAAGAACTCCTTCTGGAAGTACGGGATCGGGTTCCCGTGCGCGTCGGTCTGGCCGGCCTCGGTGGTGGGACACTGGGGCGGTGTCATGGCCACATTGCGCGCCGTCGACACCTGCATATTGCCGTCCTTACCCGGCGCGAATTGTATCCAATCCGAGTTCGGATTGGGGGCGGAGCCGAAGCCGCTTCTGAGGAACGTGCCTAATCCCAAATCTCTGTAACCGAAGCCGAAGGGATTGGGGGTAAACCCGAATCTATCCGGCGTGGTCTGATAGTAGATAGCAACCCTGGGATTCAGGGGCAGGCCGAGATTGGTATTGGCGAAGTTGGTGAACAGAGGCTGCGATGCTTCGATGGGGGTGCCGGTGTCGGTCTGGCCTGGCTTCAGGAGAGTGGATGTTCCGTCGAGGTGGCAGGAATTGCAGTTGCCTTTGCCGCGGAACAGCAAGTAACCGGCCATCTCGTCTGGCGTGAACGTGTACGTGCGCGCTTGCAGGAAGGCGTCGAATTTCGACGAGAAAGGGCTGACAGCCGGTGAGGCTTCGTAGAAGGAAATGGACTGACCCCAGTGATTATAAACCGTGTTTGCCCTGGTGCGGTCTGCCGGACTGAGCGGAATTGGCGTGGCGGTCTCGAACGGCGGAGTCCCTCCAGGAGTGCAGCAGATCTCCTCGGTGTCTCGAGGGAAGCGGATGTCGAACGAGCCCTTGCCCCACACCTGTTCGAAGAGCGGTCGGTACTCGGCCTGGGAAAGCCGGAACGCGATGCACGCCGTGTCAGGAAAGCCCATTTCCTGGGTATCGACCGGAGGATGCTGTGCCTGCTCGGAGTCGGGACTCTGCAGCAAATACCCGGTCGAGCGACCATCCCAGAAGTTGCCGCCAATGAACCGGCCAAATAGGAGCTGGAGTACAGGGAATTTGGGTGAATACGTGTAGCGCTGCGCGCTCCGCTTGCCGGCCCGAAAATGAAACGATCCGGGATACGCGATCATCGTCAGGTTGACGGACGGGATTGGTCCGCTAAAGGCGGCGTACGGCATGTGGCAGAAGCTGCAGGCTACATTCTTGAAGACGGATATGTTCTCGTCGAAATTCATCAGCTTGCCGAGTGTTTGTACGGCCTGATATCCGGTGCCCTGAAGTGCTGGCGGGTTACCTGTGCCCTGGGTATTGCTCAGAACCGGAGGTGGCAATGCGCGCCACTCTCCGAGAGCTTGATTGAAGATGAATCGAACTTCGCGCCGAACCCTTTCTATCTCGAAGTCCAAATCGGCCGGGAGAATGCCAGGCGGATACGGGTTGTAAGGCTGTCTGGGTGGTTGACAGACGAACTTTCCCTCCTCTCGCTCTCGGTCGTCATCCCTGGCCGCTACGCCTCGAGGGGCGACGATCAGAATTGACACTACGATAGCAGACCCTCGCACTAGCGCGATCAATGTCTGTCGGTTCATGGTCCCTCCGCAACGTGCACACCACGTCAACAGCATCGCAACGCACTCGTACGACGCGCGAGCGCACTCGTACGGGCTGACGCCGGCCTCGCGCAAGGGAGACGGCAGCATTGGCGCGAAATGTCCGGAGATGCCGGCCAACGTCCCGCACGTTTCGAGCGGAGTGCGGGAACGGCGTCGCGAGCAGGAATATTCCGGAACCGAATCGAAAACCGCGATAACGCGAGTCCTGTCAGAGTCGCACTGCGAGCGCGCTCGGCCGCGTGACGGGAACACTTGCCGTATCCACCGAGTTTTCAGTTACTGGTAAGAGAGGGATCCACGCGACTCATGCACAGAGACGCTCTCGTGGTGGTTGACGCATTCGAGGACTTTTTCGATGTAGCTTGTCGCTTACCGACCGGAACTGACCCCACTACTCCCACTTGTCCTTCGCCTCGCTTCCGCGACCGTCTGCCACTGCATGTTGCTGGGACGGTCGGCGCAACCTCGCTTGCAACCGCAGGAAGCCTCACGGGAGAATGCGCTGGCCTAGTGTGTCGAACGCGGTAAGTTGACGCGGATCTGCGGAAAAAGATACTCAGCGCGGAACTCCGGGAGGGGACATGGCAGAGATCCGGGCGCCGGACGCGGTAGCCGACTTCAAGGCCTATGTGGCGGACGATGCGCGGGTGGCGGAATTCACGCCGAAGGCGGTGATCACCGGCGCGATCTTCGGGCTCATCTTCGGCGCCTCGACCGTGTACCTGGCGCTGAGGGCGGGCCTGACCGTCTCGGCCTCGATCCCCATCGCCGTGCTCTCCATCTCGCTGCTCAAGAAGTTCGGCGGCTCCACCATCCTGGAGAACAACCTCGTCCAGACCATCGGCTCCGCGGGGGAGAGCATCGCCGCAGGGGTCGTCTTCACCCTTCCCGGCTTCCTCTTCCTCGCCACCGACCCGCGCACCCGGCAAAGCGTGGGCGCCGCCTACTTCAGTTACTGGACCATCTTCACCCTGGCGCTGCTCGGCGGTTGCCTCGGCGTCTTGATGATGGTGCCGCTCCGGCGCGCGCTCATCGTCAAGGAGCACGGCAACCTCCCCTATCCCGAGGGCACCGCGTGCGCGCAGGTGCTGATCGCCGGCGAGCGCGGCGGCGAGATGGCGCGCACTGCGTACCTCGGGCTCTTCTTCGCCCTCGCGTACGCGGCCCTGCAGCAGATCTTCCGGGTGATCGCGGAAGTCCCGGGTTACGTCACCCGCGCCACCAGCCGCATCTTCCCGGCCGCCACGGTCAACGCGGCGATCACCCCCGAGTACCTGGGGGTCGGCTACATCATCGGCCCGCGCATCGCCGGGGTGCTGGTCGCGGGCGGCGTGCTGGGCTGGCTGGGGATCATTCCGCTGATCGCCGCGCTCGTGCCGCCGGACACCGTCGCCGCCCAGTTAGTGAAGCTCGGGTATCT